>ERZ1673782.5-NODE-5-length-217052-cov-26.175634_pt1 | contig 217052 bp, 196 predicted proteins | sample MGYA00580134_ERZ1673782 | MGnify/ENA primary metagenome ERZ1673782 (study PRJEB41219, sample SAMN04549594) | soil metagenome | isolation source: soil | place: USA: Texas, Big Bend National Park | collected 2009-03-17 ...
CGCCGATGGTAGTTGGGGGCTTCCCCCTGTGAGAGTAGGACGCCGCCAAGCTGTTATATATCTTTACCCTGCATGAATTGAAGCTTTTCTTATTCCGCAGTAGCTCAGTGGTAGAGCTATCGGCTGTTAACCGATCGGTCGCAGGTTCGAATCCTGCCTGCGGAGCCAATGCTTCCATAGCTCAGCAGGTAGAGCACTTCCATGGTAAGGAAGAGGTCAGCGGTTCGAGCCCGCTTGGAAGCTTAAGTGAATACGTTGATATGACAAGGTTTCTCCTGTTGTGGGGAAAGCTTTTTTTGTTTTTGCGATATTTTGCTTTTAGACTTATTGAATGTATAAAAGCAGGCTAAATGCCTGCTTTTATTTTTATCCCCATAAAACGTTCAGTGTGACTTCAAAGACAAGAAGAGACAACATATAACTTGCGTACTTTAACGTATCAGGTTCATGCTGTTTTGAGTCTTTAAAAGTCCATATAAATAATGCAGCAACGCCTATAAAATGGTCACGATTTTGCTAAGCGTTAATAATGACATGACGACCTTCCTTTATATTGAAAATTCATTTATCATCTATCTTCTACATTTATAATTAAAATCCCTTTTAGCTGTAAAAACTTTCTCTGCTGTTCAAAATCCATTTAAAATAGAGAAGATCCGATTATTCACACTGCCAAAAGACTTAATGTTGTTTTGGATGTTTGAAAATAGAATGACGTATCTGCTCCCTGTCAGACTGAAACTGTTTAATATGTTGTAGCCGGGCATGACACCGTGGCTTGAATAGCTTCCTGGAGACACATAAAAGCCCATGCCGTATGTTGCTTTATTCGGCGTAAACATTTTCATAAAACTTTCATTGGAAATGATTTTTCTTTCGTAAAGTGCTTTATCAAACAAATACATGTCATAAGCGGTCATATAAATATCACCGGCCCCGTAAAGCTGTGATAAATCCGGCATGTCAGGCGTATAAAGCTTTTTTTGCAGGTTTAATTTATATCCTGTCGATGGATTTGACTCTTTAGCAAATGTTTTATAAAAGCCTGCATGTTTCATACCGGCAGGTTTAAAAATATGCTTTTTGATGTATTGGTCGACTGGTTCACCGCTTACCATGGAAACAATGTATGCCAGAACCGAGTAATTGGAGTCTCTATAATCCCATTTCCCTGTTGGGTATTTTACACCCCGTTTTTCGATATCTTTAATTAAATCTTCCGGCGAAATATATCCGCGGCCTTCTTTGTGACCCCTAATTCCGGATGTGTGCGTCAAGAAATGATAAAGGGTGATCTTTGAGCCGTTTGGAAAATTGGGAAGATACTTAGAAACAGGGTCATTTACAGATAGCAATCCTTTTTCCTCCAGCTGTAAAATTGCCGTTGCAATAATCGCTTTTTGTGATGACCCCACATAAAAGACGGTATCTGGTGTATTGGGAACCATTTCCTCGCGGTTTGCATATAAATACCCTTTGCTTGTCACCACTTTTCCATCTTCTACGATCAATGCTGTGCCGCTGAATCCAATGCTTTTCAAATATTGATCCAATTGAGCATTATCATTTTTTGTGACGATTTTGCTCTTTTTTGTTTCATTTTGTGTTGGCTTTTTCTTTGCTTCAGGCTGTGCCTTTTTTTCAGTTGCTTGCAATTGGTTTTCCTGGTGATCTCGCATACCGCTTGGAAGTGCAAGATAAATTAATCCACAAACAACCAAAAAGGAAAATATGATAAGCCTTCTTTTTGTTTTCTGCTTTTTTCTTTTCTTTATTCGCGTTCTGTATGTTCTTGCCATGTCGGGTACTCCTTCTTTTATATGTGACGTATTTACTGACGCAATAACCCCTTAAAAAGTTTCTTCAAAATGCTAATATTTTCATACATGAACTCGAATAATGCCAAAATTTACATTTTGTTTACACTTGATCAAGAACAAATGTTCGTATAAAATAGAATGTGAGGTGAGACGATGAATAAGCTGTTGTATCGTTCCATGGAAGACGGCATTCCGGTAGAAATCATATACATGAAAAAAAGCGGTTTTTCTAAGCGGGCGATTCTTGTGAAAGAAATAAAAAACGGTTATGTGAAAGCATTTTGCTTCCAAAAACAACAGATCAGAATGTTTAAAATAGAGTCCATTTTGTCCGTGTTCCCATATAAAAAAAGAAATTCAGCCCATTATGCTTAAAAGCTTCACCATCATCCTGCCTTCTTTCTGTATTCCCTTCCTGTTTTGATATTCCATCTTTTGTTATAATGAATGTAAATTCGATTTAAAGAGAGCGGGCGTTTTACATCTATGCTTCAGACAATCAATAAAACACTTGGTAAGATTATGCCTTTGCTGACGCCTTTAAGCGTTGTCAGCGGAGTACTGCTTGCAGATTATTTAAATGGGCTGGCGAGTCTTGTGCCGTGGATTTTTGCGTTTATGACGTTTGCCGGCAGCCTGGGAGCAAATTTTCAGTCGCTGAAAACAGCGGTGGCTCATCCCTTGCCGATGTTTCTCGCTTTATTTGTTTTGCACATATTTATGCCTGTTTTGGCATGGAGCACGGGGCACCTTGTGTTTAGCGGGGATTCATTGACGATTACAGGGCTTACCCTTGGTGTTGTCATTCCGACGGGTATTACGAGCATGATTTGGGCTGCAATGTATAAAGGTAACATCGGTTTAACCCTGTCAATTATTTTAGTGGACACGATTCTTTCGCCTTTTATTGTTCCATTCAGTCTTTCCATCTTGGCCGGGGCGCATGTTGAAATGGATGTCATCGGCATGATGAAGGGGTTAGTTGGAATGATTGTGATTCCTTCTTTATTGGGAATGCTCGTCAATCAATTTTCAACGCCGGAGCGGACAGCGCGATTAAGCGCAAATTGTGCTCCGTTTTCGAAAGTCGGGTTAGCCGCCGTAGTGGCGATTAACAGCTCGGTGGTCGCTTCTTACCTTAAAAACGTCGATTTAAAGTTTTTAACGATAGCCGTTACGGTCTTTTTGGTGGCATTTACAGGCTACCTGACAGCTTGGCTGATAGGACGGCTGATGAAGCGGCCCCAGGAGGAAATCGTGGCTTTAATTTTTACTGGAGGAATGCGGAATATTAGCGCGGGCGCTGTGTTGGCCACTAGCTTTTTTCCGCCTCAAGTGGCGGTGCCCGTTGTCGTTGGCATGCTGTTCCAACAGATTCTGGCCGCGCTGTTTGGGCATTTGCTTGCAAGAAGCGAGCTGAAAAAAGCGCATCATTTGGACAAAAAGACGAGTCTGCCCTCATAGTTGGCAGACTCAGATCTTGCGGGAGTTAAATATAATGAAAACCAATAGAGTAAGTGTAATGATCTGGACTTTAATCTCCGCTTTTCTGTTTTGTTCTATGATAGTCGCAGCTTCACTTTCTCCGCTCGCTCATTCAGGCCCTCATGCTAATGAGTTTGGCACTTTGGGGATGTAGGCGGCAATCGGAACCGTTTTGCTCTTTTATATGCTGCCCCTCGCTGTTTATATGGCCGGGTTTGATGCAATGAAGTTTGTAATGGCTGTTCTTTGCGGAATTGGGTTAATCATCACGCTGACTATGAGTCCAGTGTTTGTGTTGATTGGCGCTATTGGCGGAAATGCTTCTGCATTACTGGGTGTCGCAGGTCTTTGCGTTCTGTTAGCGATTGTGAATGTGATTTGGCTAGTGGTTGCTTTTCGCCGGACGTCAGCAAGTGCCTCTTTCTGATATTCAAAGTTGTGTTCAAATTTGCCAACTTCCTTTAGCGATCAGGTGGACGTTTCCCCCGACGTGAATTTCTGTGCTGTTTTCCGTTATTTGGGCTTCAAGATGAAGCAGGGAAGGGCGGTTTATTTCAAATCCTTGTTCAGCCCTTATGCTGAGGTAGTGTTGATTAAAATAGCCGTGATGCAGTAAATACCCTGCGAGACCCCCGATTGCGCTTCCTGTTGCCGGATCTTCAGGAACGCTGAAACAGTCGCAAAATACTCGTGCATTGATGTGGTTTTGTTCATGATATGTTTCGGTAGTAAAAACGAGCAGACTTGCTTCTGTTTCTTTCATGAAAGCTTCAAACCGATCCTTGTTGATTTTGCATTTTTTAACTGCATTTAACGAGTTTAACGGTACGATAACCGCTGGAAGCCCTGTAGAAACCTCCTGTATCGGGAAATTCGAATCCATATCAGATGTGTCGATTCCAATTACCCCCGCCATCATTTCTTTATCAAAGGTTCGGTTAAACACGGGCGGATTTTGCTTCATCCAAATGATTTGATCAGCACCTTTTTCAAACGTCACCGGTATTGCGCCTGCTGTTACATTTAAAATGACATTAGAAGATGGTTCAGTTTCGATTTCATTCTTAATGATAAACGCTGTGCCCAGCGTTGGATGTCCTGCAAACGGAATTTCTTTTTCCGGGGTGAAGATTCGGACATCGTACCCGCCGTTTCCCTGTTTTCCCAATATAAAAGTAGTCTCGGAAAAATTGATTTCCCTGGCTATTTTTTGCATTTCATCACTTGATAGGTTCTTTTCTGCTTTAAAAACAGCGAGCTGGTTTCCTGTATATTTTGTTTCTGCAAACACATCCACAAGATAAAAATCCATCTGAAGTATCTCCCCTCTAATAAGACGCAGTTTCACATATCTTACATGAGATGGGAATGATTGAACAGTCTAATCAAAAATAAAGAAGAGCGGCTCCCGCTCTTCCTAATAAAGCAAATACTTCTTTCTGATATTCATAAACCGTTTTTGCTCTGCTTCGTATTTTTTGGCGATTTCATCAATTGAAGCGCCTTGCTCAATCATTGTTTTGACCCATCCGTTCCCGATCAGACGGTTGAAATTGCCTGAAGGGAGGAACTCAAAGTCGTCCGGGTAGAGGTCATGGACGGTTTTGATGATCGCAATACCGGTATTTACAGGCTTAAAAGCGGACCTGTTGGTCACGTAAAGCTCCACCCCGTGGCACAGTTTATTCTGATGCTTTGAAAATGTCGGATTGAAGGAGGCGGCTCTGAATCTGACGCCAGGCAGCTTCAGACCGTTTAATTTTTCGGCGAGCTCCGTACTTTTCATGTAAGGCGCACCAATCAATTCAAATGGCTTTGTCGTGCCCCTTCCCTCTGACATGTTGGTTCCTTCAATTAAACCTGTGCCCGGGTAGACGATGCTCGTATCCGGCGTCGGCATGTTCGGGGAAGGCAGGACGAAAGGAAGACCGGTGTCTTCAAAGAACATCTGCCGCTTCCAGCCTTTCATTTTTATGACGGTTAGGTCGGCTCCGATGTTAAATTCATCATTAAACAGCTTTGCCAATTCTCCTGCCGTCATTCCGTGACTTAGAGGGACGGGATACATTCCGACAAATGAAGAATAATCCGGATCTAGGACAGGCCCTTCAACTTTTAAGCCGTTTTGCGGGTTTGGGCGGTCAAGGACGATGAATGGAATATCATTTTCTTTTGCCGCTTCCATCGCATATGCCATAGTGTAAATGTAAGTGTAAAACCGTGTTCCGACATCTTGGATATCAAATAGCAGGACGTCAACGTTTTTCAACATCTCCGGTGTCGGCTTTCTCGTATCTCCGTAGAGGCTGTAGACGGGGAGACCGGTTTTTTCATCAATATAAGAGTCAACCTTGTCACCGGCTTGAGCGTCTCCTCTTACACCGTGCTCTGGACCATAGAGAGCGGTCAGCTCAATACCGGGGGCTTGGTGAAGCAAATCGATGCTGCTTGTTAATGTCGAATTGACACCGGTTGGATTTGTAATGAGACCGACCCTTTTTCCTTTTAATATGCTTTTTTTGTTCATGAGCACTTCAATACCCGGTGAGACCTTTGCTTTTTTTTCTTTGTCCGGAAAGGCAGCTGCTGCGGTTAGTGTACTGAAGACAAACATTCCAGCAAGCAGCCAGATTGCTTTTTTTCCCATCATGACCCTCCTTTGTGAAGCGGCTTGCCGTTTTTAATATTCAATCCGTAGCCATACGGGTAAAGGGTTTCCCCGGGGCGCGTGACTGAAGGAATGTCTACGGGCAATGTTCCTTTAGGCTTTGCCTTTCCGAAAATGGCTTCCACTCCGGCCGGGATATTCGGCTGCCTGAAGCGTCCGTTTGCATAGCCTTTAAAGCCGTATACCGCAATCACGGCTTCGGCTTCTTCAAAATTTGCCGTGTCATAAGGGTTTCTCAGGCTCATTAAGACGAATTTTTTTCCGTTGGCCTGCGCGTATTTCATGGCGGCGCGCGGAAAAGCGGTTGCCCACTTGCTTGAGTCTTGAATGCTGTCATCAATGACACCGTCGTTCACAACCGGATCGTTTTTGATGACGTATGATCCTGTGATGACATAATCGGCTTCGTCAATTTTCTTTTGAATCTCTTCCTCAAACGTTTTTTCTGCAAAGCGGTATTCGACTACCTTGATGTTTTTCCTTATTTTGCTGATGGTCTTTGCGATTGCTGCTGTTTGCTCTTCATATGGAGCGAGAATGAGGACGGTGTCCCCTTTTTTCGGTTTAAACGGCAGGGTGCTTTTGTCGTTTTTAAGGATAGTGACGCTATCCCTTGCCATTTTCTTTTCGTATTTCATGTGTTTGCTGCTGCCGACCGTTTTCAAGGCGTATTTGATTTTTTTCTGAAGCGGTTCGGAGCCGGTGTGATCTATGATGCCTCGGTCTATTTTTAATTGAAGGATTCGCTCCACCGACTGATCGATTTGTTCCATGGGGATATCCCCATTTTTAACGGCTGTCAGAAGAGCTTCGAATACACGCGCCAGATTTTTTTCGGTCTCAAGCGATGTGACTTGCGCGGGCATGAGTGCGATGTCGACTCCTGCTTTAACAGCCATGACGACGGCTTCCTCCTGTCCGAAATTATCAGAAATGGCTTTCATATTTAAAGCGTCTGTTACAACAACGCCCTTAAAGCTGAGATCTTTGCGGAGAAGGTCTGTCATGACTTTTTTGGAAAGCGTAGCAGGCACCATGATGTCCTCGCCGTCTTTTTTGCTTTTATAGGTAGTATCGTCAAAGGCGGGGAACTGGACATGCGCTGTCATGATCATGTCAATACCTGCATCGATCGCCTTTTGAAATGGCGCAAGTTCAACACTTCTCAGCCTTTTTTCATTATGCGGAACAAGCGGCAATCCGTAATGACTGTCAACCGCTGTATCGCCGTGTCCGGGAAAGTGCTTTGCTGTGGCGATCATTTGCTCGTCCTGAAGGCCCTTCATCATCTGGATGCCGAGCTTTGAAGTCAGCTCAGGCTTGGAACTGAAAGAACGGACGCCGATGACAGGGTTGTCGGGATTGTTGTTGACATCAAGTACAGGACTGAAATTCACGTTAATGCCCAGTGATGATAATTCTTTTCCGATGATTTTTCCTGATCTGAAGGCGTTTTTGCTGCTTCTCGATGCTCCGACTGCCATATTGCCGGCCAGGTTTGTGCCTGATTCGAGTCTCGTGACAATCCCGCCTTCCTGATCGATCGTGATAAAGAGCGGAATGTCAGGGCTCGCTTGTTGCAGGCCGTCCGTTAACCGTACAGTCTGCTCTGTGCCTGTGACGTTTTCAGCAAAAAGAATGACGCCCCCGAGCCGGTATTTTTCAATGATTCCAGCAACTTCGTCATTCATTTCTGTTAATCCTTTGGCGCTCGATTCCCCTTTTTTCTTCCAGTTTCTAAAGTCAGGCATCAGCATTTGCCCGATTTTCTCTTCAAGCGACATGCTGCTGACCATTTGTTTGATGTTTTGTTCCGGACGCTGTTTTGCTTCTGCTTCGCGAGCGGCCGGCTGCAAAGCGAGAGACGATAACAGCAATGCAATCAACGCGCATTGAAGAAATCTTTTCATATAAAGGGTCGCCTCCTATTGGTGATGTAACGCCTCGTAAACAGCTGTAATGACGCTGCCGTACTTTCCGGTTGCAAATTCATCACCTTCGAATTGATTCGGGTTTTCTTTAGGGTTGATAACAGGAGAGTGCTTTTTATTGGTTAACAACACAATGCCGATTTGATACACGGGATCAATGATAGTAACCGTTCCCGTCCAGCCGGTATGGCCGTATGCTTTGCTGCTGGCGTGCTTGCCGAACATCCACTCCATATCGGTATTGCCGTTGAGCCGCCATCCTAGTCCATATGTGGGATTTGTTTTTGACGGCTCTGTAAATTGTGAAATGACAGAACTGCTGAATAGATGCTGTCTTCCGTAACCGCCGCCGTTCAGCATGACTTGAAGGAGCACTGCTGCGTCGTCAACGGTGGAAAACAGGCCGGCATGCCCAGAAACGCCTTCCATTGAATAGAATGCTTTTTCATCGTGGACTTCCCCCTGAAGTGTGTAAGTTCTGATGTTTGGGAACGAAATGGTGCCGTCTCTGGTGTTTCCCAATCGTTCCGTAGCTGCAAAATGCGACCGTTTAAAGCCCTTTTGGAGCGGATTAAACAAAGTATGCCGCAATCCGAGAGGCCGGTAAAACCGGTTTTCAACAAAGGTATCTAAACGCTCGTTTGTGATTTTTTCAATGATCAGCCCGAGGAGCATATAGTCGATGTCACTGTAAATTTGCTTTGTGCCGGGTTCATATGCCAAGGGGGTTTTCACAAGATATTCAAGCGTTTTGCTCCGTGATTGAGAGTAGAGGTGTCCGGCTGATTTCGGGTCGTAATAATTCCAGCTTGCAGGGAAGCCTGCGTTATGATGAAGCAAATCAATCACGCGGAGCCGGTTTTTTCCCTTTACATCGTCTTCCGGGTGATCTTTGAAATCAGGGAGATATTGAGAAATGTTTTTGTTCAAGTCAAGCTTTCCGGTGCTCACTAAATGCTGCAAGGCAAAATTGACGGCATACATTTTTGTATTGGAGGCTAGGTCGAACATCGTGTTTGCTTTCATTTTTTTTGGATGTTTGAGCGCTATGAGGCCGTTGTATTTCTGCTTGTAGCCGTAGACTTCTTTTTTGATGATTTTTCCGTCTTTAATCAAAATGAGGGCAGCGCCGGGAAAGCCCGCTTTGACATCCTGTTCGATCAGACGGTCCACAGCTTTAAGCTTTTTCGAAGAAAAACCGGCTTCTTCAGGCGTTTTCGCTTTCGTTAAAACAGGATATGTCAGCCGCTGTTTTGTCTCGTTCCCGATGGCAGTCTGTGCTGTGGACGGAAGCGGAAAAAAGCATGTCAGCAGCAATAGGGACGCGGCCGCACTGATCATAAACTTTTTCAGCTTGCTTCACTCCTTTCTGTTAAAAATTGCATAGTGGGAAATTTTAAACAAACGTTTAATCAAATTCAACTGCCATATCGTCCTTGAAACCAAAGGAGTATGTTAAGACAAAGCCGGCAGCATAGGAAACAAACAAACCGAGAATATACAAAAGAACTTGGTGGGTATGAACCAAAAACGACAAAGGGAGCCCTGATACGCCTATCGATACGGTCGCAATTTTGAAATACGCTTGAAATGCTCCGCCTACTCCGGCCCCGAGGCACGCGGTTAAAAACGGACGTCCGAGCGGAAGGGTTACACCGAATATGAGCGGTTCGCCGATGCCGAGCAGGCCTGACGGCAGTCCGCCGGCAATGGCTCTTTTTAGCTTTGCTTTTTTCGTTTTGAAATAGATCGCAAAAGCGGCGCCTACTTGTCCTGCGCCCCCCATGGCCAAAATCGGCAGCAGCGGGTCATCGCCGATTGAATTGATTAATTCCATATGAACGGGTGTCAGTCCTTGATGAAGTCCGGTTACGACGAGCGGAAGGAAGGTGGCGCCCAGTACAAAGCCGGCGATAATGCCCCCAAGATCTAAGATGGCGAGAAGACCTGACGTAATGGCGTCGGAAATCAAGCCGCCGACAGGCATGAAGACAACGTAGGTGACGATTCCTGTGATAAGAAGGGAGACTGTAGGTGTGATGATGATGTCGAGTGAGTGAGGTACAAGGCGCCTGACCCGTTTTTCGAGAAAAGCGATAAATGCAGCTGCGAATAAAATGCCGATTAAACCGCCGCGTCCCGGCAAAAGCGCTTCACCGAAAAGTGAAATTTCACCAACGGCGGGGTTAATGATTAAAATACCGGCTAATCCGCCGAGTGCGGGGGAGCCGCCGAATTCTTTCGCCGTATTGATCCCCACCAGGATACCCAAATACGTAAATAGACCTGAGCCTATTACCGTTAAAATAATCGCGGTTTGTGAGGTTTCCGCGAGCCAGCCAGCCTGGATAACGGCTTTGGTGATTCCGGTAATCAAGCCTGAGGCGACCAAAGCGGGGATCAGCGGTATAAAAATGCTTGCGATTCGCCGGAGAAACAGCTTGAAAGGCGTCGCGTTTTTCTTGGAAATCTCCGCTTTATGTTTGGCTGCGGATTCTTTTAAGTCAACGTGTTCTGCGGATTTAAGCAGCTTCCCGAACTCGTCTGATACGTGCTGTACAACGCCTGTGCCGAGGATAATCTGAAGCGTTTCCTCCTCAACTACGCCGATCACGCCTTCAAGCGCTTTGATCGAGTCGATGTCGGTTTTTTGACTGTTGACAGGCGTGATGCGCAGGCGCGTCATACAGTGGGTATGATCTGCGACGTTAGACGGGCCGCCGATGTGTTGTAAAATCAGTCTTGCCAGCCCGGCATATTTTTTCTCATCGCTCATTTTATATCCCCCTTTTTTACAATTCGCTAAATTCCCATCATGCGGATGGCCGCTTTTGTTTGATCAATATACTGAATGATGTCCTCGTAGCGCTCTGCGGCCATGCCTAAAAACAGTAAGTCAATCATGTAAAGCTGAGTTAAACGAGAGGAGGTGGCGGCGCTGCGAAACGGCGCTTCATTTGAGCATGACGTATACAGGGCGATATCGCTTAATGAAGCGACAGCAGACTGTCCCAACCGCGTCAGCCCAATGGTTTTAATACCATGTTTTTTGGCGAGCCTGACTGCATTGGCGATTTCCTGTGTTTCTCCTGAATGGGATATAGCAAACAGAACGTCATTCTCGCCGGCATTGGCGATTAATGTCGCAACAAGATGCATATCACTAAAAGCGGTGGCCTTTTTATTGATGCGCAAAAATTTCTGCTGGGCGTCTTGTGCGACGATTCCTGAAGCCCCGATCCCGCAAAAATGAACCGTTTCTGCGTTGATCAATATTTGAATCGCTTTTTGAAGTTCTTCGTGGTCAATGTTTTCAAAGGTATCGCGAATCGCCTGAATCGAATTGCTGGTTGTTTTTTGAACGATTGAATGGAGCGGCTCCTGCGGTTCGATATCCCGGTATCCCTGATCAGACGGCTTCATTAAATCACCGGCGACTCTCATTTTTAAATCTTGAAAGCCTTTCAGCCCCAAAGATTTGCAGAGCCGTATCGCCGCCGCCCCGCTTGTCTTTGCCGAAGAGCTCACCTCCTGAATGGTGCCGTTTACGATCTCGTGGGGGTTTTTCAAAATGTATTCGGCAAGCTTTCGTTCAGATTGCGGCAATTTGTGAAGCATATTCTGAATGATTTCCAATCCTCCTGCAGCCATTGTTTCTTCCTTTCTTATTTAAGATTTTTCATAAATGGATAGGGCCTTTTCGATATCGCCTTCTGATTTCTCCAGCAGTTTTTCTGCAGCGGCTGCATCTTCGTTTGTTTTCAGCATGATGATGGCCGTTTTGACTTGGTTATTGGACATTTCCAACGCTTGCGCCGCTGTTTCTTTTGGCATACCTGTGACCGTTTGGATGATGCGGATCGCCCGCTCCTTTAATTTGTCATTGCTTACTTTTACATCTACCATGAGGTTTTCATAGACTTTCCCCATTTTGATCATGGCCGCCGTTGAGATCATGTTTAAAATCATTTTATGAGCGGTTGCGGCTTTCATTCTCGTCGATCCGGCAATGACTTCAGGGCCGACGACTACTTCTATGCTGTGATCTGCCGCCTGGCTGATCGCCGAGTTTTCATTGCATGTCAGCGATATGGCCTTGGCACCTGTTTTCTTGGCATACTTCAGGGCGCCTAGGACGTACGGAGTTCGGCCGCTGGCGGCGATTCCGATTACGGTATCATTGTTTGAGAGGTTAACGGCTTCTAAATCCCGTCTGCCAAAAGCCTCATGATCTTCAGCGCCTTCGACGGCATTGTACAAAGCTTTTTCTCCCCCTGCAATGATGCCTATGACCGACTCGGGAGATATGCTGAATGTCGGCGGGCATTCAGCTGCATCAAGTACGCCGAGCCTCCCGCTTGTACCGGCACCGATGTAGATGATCCGTCCCCCTTTCTTTAACGACCCGACGGCGTAGTCAACGGCGGTCTTAACATCGGGCAAGACTTCTTGTACAGCTTCGGCTACCGTTTTATCTTCATCATTCATGATTTTCAACATATCGATCGTTTCTGCCTGGTGAATGCGCTTGGATCTTTCATTGCGGCGTTCGGTTGTTAAGGAACCTAAATGGCTGTTTTCCATCGACAAATCCTCCTGATCATAAAATGCATATATTTCTTAATTTTCAGTATATTATGGCTGGAATATAATTTCAATGACAAAAGATAAATATTAAAATTTTGTTTCAATTAGGTTCTAAACATCTGAACGCCGAAATAAAATAAAGCGCAGATGAACTGCGCTTATGTCCTGGTACTACAGCTCGTCTATTTGATGTTCGGAAATCACACGGAAGCCTTCTTTTTTCAGAAGTGCCGACGTAAGGCCGTTGCCGGCTATTTTTTTGCTTGAGAAACTTCCATCGTATATATGGCTGCTGCCGCAAGACGGGCTGTTTTCCTTCAGCACGATCGTATCAGCCTTGATTTGCCTTGCCATCTCCAATGTTTGATATGCCCCTTTTATATATAGGTCTGTTACGTCATTTCCCGATTGTGTCTTGATCACCGCTTTGCCGTCTAAAACGTCTTCTCCCGTCCCGCCTATAATTTCGGCCGGTTCCCTTGGTGTTTGAAATCCGCCGAGCAGCTCGGGACAAGCCATCACCGCTTTTTTTTCTTCAACGAGCTTATTGATTTTTTCGACATAGCTGTGCGAACCGTTATAGCGGCATTCCACTCCGGCCAGACATGAACTTACCAGTATCATTATTCGGTCCCCTCTCTTGCACATCAGATAGCCCTATTTTAAACAAAATTTCCGCGCTTTTCTCAATCTCTATGAATAAAAAATTTGAAAATAAAAATTTTAATTTACCTCTTTACAAATGGGGAGGAACCTGTATATAATAACTTTTGTCAGCTTTACGAGAGCTGCTTGAAACACGGTGATGGCCCGTTGGTCAAGTGGTTAAGACACCGCCCTTTCACGGCGGTAACACGGGTTCGAATCCCGTACGGGTCACCATTCTTTTTTGGACGGCACGCTGGGAAAAGGAAGGCATGCTAAAGGGAGCAACATTCTGTTGCAACGCGCACTTGTACTTCAAAGGCAAGGAAGGCATGCTAAAAGCGCAACGTCCTGTTGCAACGCATGCACTTGTACGTCCTGTACTTCGGAGGATTAGCTCAGCTGGGAGAGCATCTGCCTTACAAGCAGAGGGTCGGCGGTTCGATCCCGTCATCCTCCACCATTTTTCGAAGCGGTTTTAGACACAACCGCGCCGGTAACTGCATAAGATACCGTATCATGCCGGTCTAGCTCAATTGGTAGAGCAACTGACTTGTAATCAGTAGGTTGGGGGTTCAAGTCCTCTGGCCGGCACTGTTTTTGGAGGGGTAGCGAAGTGGCTAAACGCGGCGGACTGTAAATCCGCTCCCTCAGGGTTCGGCGGTTCGAATCCGTCCCCCTCCACCATTATTGGGCTATAGCCAAGCGGTAAGGCAACGGACTTTGACTCCGTCATGCGCTGGTTCGAATCCAGCTAGCCCAGTTTTTGGACATCCTGTTCGGATGTCCTTTTTATTTTGTCTTTTTTGTATAACTATTCAAAAAAATGTCTTGTTGAGTCAATTCCGAATCGGAAGGTACAATGAAGGTCTGAAAGGGGGATATCATATGTTAAAACAGCAGATTTCAATGATCGGCGTGCCGATGGATCTTGGACAGCTGAGGCGGGGAGTCGATATGGGACCGAGCGCGATTCGCTGTGCAGGTGTTAATGAACGGCTGGAATGTCTTTGTCAGGATATTGAAGACCTCGGCGATATGACGATCGGGCAAAGAGAGGATGAGAAAGAAGGCGGGGAGCCGGCATCTGAAGAGCTAAGAAATTTGAAAGCGATTACAAAAGCGAGTGTAAAACTTGCTGAGACTGTCGATAATATCGTAGCTTCTGGCGCTTTTCCGCTCGTGCTGGGCGGTGACCACAGCATTGCGATCGGAACGCTTGCCGGCCTTGCGAAGCATTATCAAAACCTGGGTGTGATCTGGTATGACGCCCATGCCGATTTAAATACAAAAGAAACGTCTCCCTCAGGCAACATTCACGGCATGCCGCTCGCCATCAGCCTGGGAATCGGCCACGAAGGGCTGACCGCCATCTATGGAAAAGAAGCTAAAATTAAAGCGGAGAACATCGTCATCATCGGTGCGAGGTCACTTGATGACGGGGAAAAAGAATTGATTCGCGACAAAGGGATCAAAGTATATACGATGCATGAAATCGACCGCCTCGGCATGACAAGGGTGATGGAAGAAACGATAGACTATTTGCGAGGCAGGACGGACGGTGTCCATCTGTCACTCGATTTGGACGCGCTTGATCCGAACGATGCACCGGGTGTCGGAACTCCGGTAGCAGGAGGCATCAGCTACAGGGAAAGCCATCTGGCTATGGAAATGCTTGAGGAATCGAAGCTGATTACGTCCGCCGAGTTTGTCGAAGTAAACCCGATATTGGATGAGAAAAACAGGACGGCGGAAGCGGCTGTAGCCTTAATGGGATCGCTGTTTGGCGAAAAGCTGCTTTAGGTGCAGTTGAAGAGCGGCTTCAGGCTGCTCTTTTTTATGATAGAAGTCTCAACTTCATAATATTTATGATGTATAATAATTTTAAGCTAATATTAAGCGCATGAACCCTGTCAAAGCATCTACACCCTGCCAAAAATTTGATAAACTATTTTTATGAATTTAATGAAACCTTATAAAAACCAATTCGTATACATAAAGACCGGTGAAGGCAGAGGTTAGATAAATATGGAAACAATGATTAAAAAAAGAATCAAACAGGTGAAAAAAGGCGATCGTAACGCATTTGCAGACATCGTGGATATTTACAAAGACAAAATTTATCAGCTTTGCTACCGTATGCTCGGCAATGCGCATGAGGCGGAAGATATTGCGCAGGAAGCGTTTATCAGAGCATACGTGAATATCGACAGTTTTGATATCAACCGGAAATTTTCCACATGGCTTTATCGAATCGCAACCAATTTGACCATCGATCGTATCCGTAAAAAAAAGCCGGACTATTACTTGGATGCAGAGGTGGCAGGGACTGAAGGACTGACAATGTATTCCCAGGTTGCGGCGGATGTTGCGCTTCCAGAGGATGAAGTGGTTTCTTTGGAGCTGCACAGCACCATCCAGGAAAAAATCTTAAGGCTTCCCGATAAATACAGGACGGTCATCGTATTAAAGTACATTGATGAGCTTTCACTCATTGAGATCAGTGAAATCCTCAATATTCCCGTAGGTACGGTGAAAACGAGGATACACAGGGGCAGAGAGGCTCTCAGAAAACAATTAAGGGATCTTTAAGTGGGGTGATGAAATGAGCTGTCCGGAGCATATTGTTCAGCTTATGCATAAATACCTTGACGGAGACATACTTCCGGAAGATGAAACGCGTTTAAAAGAGCACCTCCAATCATGCGAAGGCTGCAAAAAGCACCTTCATGAAATGGAAAAATCCATCGCTCTTGTCCAGAGCACGTCGCATCTTACAGCTCCGGCGAACTTTACAGCCAATGTGCTGGCGAATCTGCCGAAAGAAAAGCGGACGGCATCGATCAACAGGTGGCTTAAAGCCCATCCGTTTTTAGTGGCGGCGGCTTTATTTGCAATTTTGATGGGCGGCAGCTTTTTCTCCAGCTGGAAAAACGATCACGATTTCAGCGTATCCAGCCAGCCTAATCTTGTGGTGAAAAACAACACGGTCATCGTGCCTGAAGGCGAAGTTGTCAAAGGCGATGTGACCGTGAAAAACGGAAAGCTGATTATAGAGGGCAAAGTCGACGGCGATGTCACGATTGTAAACGGTGAAAAATATACGGCTTCAGCAGGACAAGTCACCGGTCAGATCCATGAGATCAACGAGGTGTTCGACTGGATCTGGTATAAGATCAAATCGACCGGAAAATCGGTTTTTGGTGTGAAGGAGTCTAAAGAGTAGAGCAAAGCGGGCGAATGAGCTTTGCTCTTTTTTTATGAGGGGCCGCCATTTCACTTGGAAAATCAATTTGTGCTATAATAGCCCCTGTATATATAAAAATAATAGATCATACCATTTTGAAACATATTAACCTTACTAATGACTGAATTCTTGGAGGACGAGGAAATGGCTTTTGAGGATATCCCTTTCTTGCAGTACCTCGGCGATGCCGTTGATATTCTCCTTGTTTGGTACGTAATATATAAATTAATGATGGTCATCCGCGGGACAAAGGCGGTTCAGCTTTTAAAGGGAATCGTGGTCATTGTTCTCGTCAGGCTGGCCAGTCAATATTTAGGATTAAGCACCCTGCAGTGGCTGGTTGACCAGGCGATCACATGGGGGTTCCTGGCGATTATTATCATCTTCCAGCCTGAATTGAGGAGAGCGCTGGAACAGCTGGGGCGGGGGCGCTTTTTTTCGAGGAGCGGAACACCTGAGGAAGAGCAGCAGCAGAAAACGATTGATGCGATTACAAAAGCGATTAAATATATGGCGAAACGCCGGATTGGCGCGCTTCTGACAATTGAACGGGAGACGGGAATGGGCGATTACATAGAAACGGGGATCCCTTTGAATGCAAAGGTCAGCTCTGAGCTATTGATCAACATCTTTATTCCGAACACTCCGCTTCATGACGGAGCCGTGATTATGAAAAACGATGAGGTTGCTGCAGCTGCCTGCTACCTTCCGCTTTCTGAAAGCCCTTTTATTTCAAAAGAGCTTGGAACGAGGCACAGAGCAGCAGTGGGAATCAGTGAAGTGACCGACAGTCTGACGGTTGTTGTATCCGAAGAGACGGGCGGCATCAGCGTCGCCAAAAACGGAGACCTTCACCGTGATTTATCGGAAGAGGCATTGAAAAATATGCTTGAAGCGGAATTTAAGAAAAATTCGCGGGAAACTTCCTCAAATCGCTGGTATTGGAGGGCGAAGAAAAATGGATAAGTTCTTAAACAATCCCTGGGCTGTCAAAGTTGTCGCGTTATTGTTCGCGTTTCTTCTTTACTTTGCGGTCCACAGCGCTCAGGCGCCGACTCCGAAGAAACCAGGTGAATCGTTTTTCCCGACATCGACAACAGACGAAGCGACGCTCACCGATATACCGGTCAAATCGTTTTATGATGATGAAAACTACGTCGTAACAGGCGTGCCGCAGACGGTGAATGTCACGATTAAAGGCCCGACCGGAACCGTCAAGAAGGTCAGACAAGTGAAGGATTTTGAGATTTATGCCGACATGCAAAACCTGAAAACAGGCAGGCATAAAGTCGAGCTGAAGGCCAGAAATGTTGCCGACGGCCTCACTCTGACCATCAATCCATCGGTGACAACCGTGACGATCGAAGAAAAAACGACGAAGGAATTCCCGGTCGAGGTTGATTTTTATAATAAAAACAAAATGAAAGACGGCTACACGCCGGAGCTGCCGATCATCAACCCGAAAAACGTCAGCGTCACCGGCTCAAAAGCCGTGATCGACAGAATCCAGAACATCAAGGCGACGATCAATTTAGAGGGCGTCGACCAGACGGTTGAAAAAGAAGCCAAGCTTACAGTATACGACAAGGACGGAAATGTCCTGCCGGTTGAAGTCAGCCCTTCCGTCGTTAAAATCACCGTTCCGGTGACGAGCCCGAGCAAAAAGATTCCGGTCAAAGTTGACCGGAAAGGCAGCCTTCCGGACGGCATCAGCATTTCCAGCCTCGATATAAGTCCGGGAGAGGTGACCGTCTACGGGCCGCAAAATGTTCTTGATTCGTTAGAATTTGTCGAGGCCGACGAGATTGATTTAAGTAAAATAAAGGATGATACTGAATTGGAAGCCGGCATTAAAGTGCCGGACGGCGCTAAAAAGGTGTCACCCGAAAAAGTGAAAATCAAGGTGAAAGTTGACAAGGAAGAAGAGAAAAAACTGAAAAAAGTTTCAATTAAAACCGCGGGGCTGAATGACAGCCGGGATCTTGAATTTCTCGATCCGAAGTCAGGCAAGCTGGATATCACGGCAAAGGGCTCGACAGCCGCGATCGAAAAACTCCAGCCTTCCGACGTCGAGCTCTATGTCAATGTGGCGGATCTCGATGACGGCGAGCACAATGTAAAGCTGGAAGTAAACGGTCCGCAGAACATGACATGGTCGCTGCCGCGGCAAAGCATTCGAGTGAAAATCTCATCTCAAACAACCCAAAACGAAAAAAACAATGGTCAGGATGAAGAAGAAGAGAATCATTCTGAAAAGGATTCACAACCTTCATGAATCAAAAAGGAGCGATATTAATGGGCAAGTATTTTGGTACAGACGGTGTAAGAGGCGTGGCAAACAGTGAACTTACACCTGAGCTGGCCTTTAAAGTCGGACGCTTTGGCGGATATGTCCTAACAAAAGATAAGGAGCGTCCCAAGGTTCTGATCGGCCGTGACACGCGCATTTCAGGGCATATGCTGGAAGGGGCCCTTGTAGCAGGCCTTCTTTCGATAGGAGCAGAAGTCATGCGTCTCGGCGTGATTTCGACGCCCGGAGTCGCATATTTGACGAAGGCTATGGACGCGGAGGCGGGTGTGATGATTTCCGCTTCCCACAACCCTGTCCAGGACAACGGAATTAAGTTTTTCGGCGGCGACGGCTTTAAGCTTTCCGATGAACAGGAGCTTGAAATCGAGCGTCTGATGGATCAGCCGGAAGATCACCTGCCAAGGCCTGTAGGCGCTGATCTGGGCATGGTGAACGACTACTTTGAAGGCGGACAGAAATATTTGCAGTTTCTTAAGCAGTCTGCTGATGAAGACTTCACAGGCATTCATGTCGCGCTTGACTGTGCGCACGGGGCGACATCTTCGCTGGCGACCCACCTGTTTGCCGATCTTGACGCAGATGTATCGACGATGGGGACTTCTCCGAACGGATTAAACATCAATGACGGAGTCGGATCAACCCACCCTGAAGCCCTGGCAGAATTTGTGAAGGAAAAGGGAGCTGACGTCGGCATGGCGTTTGACGGGGATGGCGACCGCTTAATCGCTGTCGACGAAAAAGGGAATATCGTAGACGGCGATCAAATCATGTACATATGCGCGAAGTACTTGAAGAGCGAGGGGCGCCTGACGGACAATACCGTTGTCTCCACGGTGATGAGCAACCTCGGTTTCTACAAAGCGCTTGAAGCGGAAGGCATTAAAAGCGTTCAGACAGCGGTCGGCGACCGCTATGTAGTGGAGGCGATGAAAAAGGGCGGATTTACCCTCGGCGGAGAACAGTCGGGACACCTGATTTTCCTTGATTACAATACGACAGGCGACGGACTGCTTTCTGCGATCATGCTGATGAACACGATTAAAATGACAGGCAAGCCGCTGTCTGAGCTTGCGGCAGAGATGCAGAAGTTTCCGCAGCTCCTCTTGAATGTGAAAGTAACCGATAAACATAAAGTAACGGAAAACGAAAAGGTAAAAGCGGTCATCGAAGAAGTTGAGAAGGAAATGAACGGTGACGGCCGCATCCTTGTGCGCCCATCCGGCACCGAGCCGCTTGTCCGTGTCATGGCTGAAGCGAAAACGAAGGAGCTTTGCGAGAAGTACGTAGGCCGCATTGCAGATGTCGTGAAAGCTGAAATGGGAGCAGAGTAATTTTCCGCAGAAGACTGAAGAACGAGACATGCTGATTTCACATAAGATAAAGGGAACCGTTCAATCTTGGAAAAAATGTGAACCATTTTGAAAAATGTTTGACGGTTCCTTTAGCGTATAGTAAAATCAGCTTGTCTTGTTTAATTTATAAGGAAAGGCAGGGCAGAAAAATTTTTATAGTTATAGCGCCCGGACTAAGCGTACGGATGAAACAGCTTAGTTGACGAGGATGGAGGTTTATCGAATTTTCGGCGGATGCCTCCCGGCTGACCTCAAAGATCACAGCCGCAAGGATTTCCTCAAACCAAAGAGGCGACTCTTTGAACAAAGGGAAATTGCATGATCTTCCATAAAAAACATGTAGGAGGGGACGATTGAAAGTCCCCGCCTGACAAGCAGACTTTCTTCGTCTCCTGCCTGCGACTTTAGGAGGAAGAAAATTATGTGTGGTATTGTAGGTTATATTGGCCAGCTTGATGCAAAGGAAATTTTACTTAAAGGTTTGGAGAAGCTGGAGTATCGCGGCTACGATTCAGCTGGAATCGCTGTAGCGAACGAAGACGGCGTACACGTGTTTAAAGAAAAAGGACGGATCGCCGATCTTCGCGCAGCCGTTGATGCAAACGTGAAGTCACAAGCGGGAATCGGACACACGCGCTGGGCGACTCACGGAGAACCGAGCCGTCTAAACGCTCATCCGCATCAAAGCGCATCAGGCCGTTTTACACTTGTTCATAACGGCGTCATCGAAAACTATGTTCAACTGACGCGCGAATATTTACACGATGTAACCCTTAAAAGCGATACGGATACAGAGGTTGTCGTTCAAGTGATTGAGCAATTCGTCAATAACGGCCTTGACACAGAAGAAGCGTTCCGCCAAACGCTCATGCTGCTCAAAGGCTCTTATGCGATTGCATTATTCGATCATGAAAACAAAGAAACAATCTATGTTGCGAAAAATAAAAGCCCGCTTCTTGTCGGCCTTGGAGACAATTTCAATGTTGTCGCGTCTGATGCGATGGCGATGCTTCAAGTGACAAACGAATACGTGGAGCTTATGGATAAAGAAATGGTGATTGTCACAGACAAAAAAGTCGTGATCAAAAACCTCGACGGAGAATTGATGTCACGTGCCTCATATATTGCAGAGCTTGATGCGAGCGATATCGAAAAAGGCACATACCCTCACTACATGTTAAAAGAAATCGATGAACAGCCGCTTGTCATGCGGAAAATCATTCAGACGTACCAAGATGAAAACGGCAAGCTCTCCATTCCTGGAGACATTTCAAACGCTGTTGCTGAAGCCGACCGCGTCTATATCATCGCCTGCGGAACTAGCTACCATGCAGGTCTTGTCGGCAAGCAATTTATTGAAACATGGGCGAAAGTTCCGGCTGAAGTCCATGTCGCAAGCGAATTCTCTTACAATATGCCATTGCTTTCTGAGAAGCCGCTGTTTATCTTTATTTCTCAAAGCGGAGAAACGGCTGACAGCCGCGCGGTTCTCGTACAGGTGAAAAAGCTCGGACACAAAGCGCTGACATTGACCAACGTACCGGGATCTACGCTTTCCCGTGAAGCGGACTATACGCTTTTACTGAATGCCGGCCCTGAAATCGCGGTAGCGTCAACAAAAGCATATACGGCGCAAATCGCCGTTCTCGCAATTTTGGCAGCCGTGACTGCGGAAAGCCGCGGCAAAGAACTCGGCTTTGATCTTGTCAAAGAGCTCGGCATTATCGGAAACGCGATGGAAGCCCTTTGCGACCAAAAAGACGAAATGGAAATGATCGCCCGTGAATACTTGACCGTAACACGCAATGCATTTTTCATCGGCCGCGGCCTCGACTATTTCGTCTGCCTCGAAGGATCCCTGAAGCTGAAAGAGATTTCTTACATTCAAGCTGAAGGCTTCGCCGGCGGCGAATTGAAGCACGGTACGATCGCATTGATCGAAGACGGCACACCGGTCATCGCCCTTGCGACACAGGAGCACGTCAACTTAAGCATCCGCGGAAACGTCAAAGAAGTGACAGCCCGCGGCGCCAACCCTTGCGTGATCTCCCTGAAAGGCCTGGAAGAAGCAGACGACCGCTTCGTCCTGCCTGAAGTGCATCCGGAGCTCGCACCGCTCGTCTCCGTCATCCCGCTGCAGCTGATCGCATACTACGCAGCGCTGCACCGCGGCTGTGACGTTGATAAGCCACGGAACCTGGCGAAGAGTGTGACGGTGGAGTAGGAGTCGGTTGAAATAAAAGTTTGTACCCCTCTTGGATTGGATGATCTGGAGGGGTATTTTTATGTTTGAAAGAGGAATAAGTCTTATCAAAAATCGAAGTGCGCTAGATTGTAAGTGAAGCGCACAGCGGAATGCCGGGGCGGTTTGGACGATGCTCGTATATATACTTATCTTTTAAGGAAGTGTAACCATGAACAATGAAACGTACATTGAAGTTAACAGAACATCGCAGCTTATGAATAAAATGAGAAAATTTACAGTGCTGATTGATGGTGTCGAGGCTGGAAAAATCAAAGATGGCGGGAGACTGCGAATTGATTTGGAGCCTGGCGAACATGAGATCCAAGTGAAAATTGATTGGTGTGTAAGCCAAGCTTTGAGGTTTACTTTAGATGAAGGAGAAGTGTTAAAGTTTAGATGCGGAAGTCCGGTTCGTGGGTGGAAGATGTTCTTCGGACTTTTTTATGTATTGGCCGATCCAGAGAAATACTCGTTTATTGAACTGGAAGAATAGGCGATTGAAAGACGGCCTTGGTCTTCATCATCCCCATCAAACGCTGCACCGTAACAACCTGACTAGGAGTGTGACGGTGCAGTTTTTTTATCCGAGGATGAATATGAAGCGGTGTCAATGATGGAAAAAAGCCCTATCCTATTTAAAACACTTTATTTCTATAAATCCGAATCGACAGAAGCCATGAACACCCATACAGCGTAATAATTGATATGGCAACGATCAGATAGAGAAAAGTATTTTGTAAGGTTAGAAGCATGTGAATGAACTCTCTAATTTGATCGTTCAAATTTTGGACGAGAAAGTTAATCGTTAGCATATATAAGCCAAATGCAGCAATAGAAGCAATCACGAGATAGTTGCTTTTGAATTTATAACAGAATGGCAGCATGAATGAAGCAGCTGTCATCACAATGGCAACCATTAGCAAGATGTCTTTCCAGATCGTAAATTCCCGGTGAATGATGAAGTGTACGATAAATATGGCTGCAGCCACCATAGATGTAAAGAGAACGACGACAATATACTTTGAACTGACAATCTCTTTCCGTGTATAAGGCAAAGAATTGAGAAGCATATGTATAGAAGACTTTTCATCTATTGAAAAGGCATACATCGATATAACTATACTAAATACAACCCCAACCCAGATTGGAGAAATATCTAACATTAAATAAACACATAATACCAAAAACGAAGCCGCCAATGTTTTTTTCTGCAAGATAATATCTTTAAGAATTAAGTTGAACATGTTCTTTGGCTCCTTTCTTCGTATAGAACATAATATCTTCAAGGGTCGGTTTTTCTATTAACGCCATGTCCCCAAAGATTTTTTCTGTTCGTGATTTATTCGCAGTCAATGCTTCAAATCCATGAGTTGATTTTCGAACCGCTATAAATTCCTGTTCGGTCTCCCGGTCTAACAACTCCATTCCGCCTTTTACAATTGCATATTGTTCCTCAATTTCGTAAAAGTCCTTTGTAAAGATGTGCTCTCCTTTATCAATGAACGTGATATAATCTGCAATCTTATCTAAATCAGTTGTAATATGAGTCGAAAAAAAGATCGTCTTATCCCCATCTTGCATGAGCTGATGCAAGATTTCCAACAGCTCCCGGCGGAAAATCGGGTCGAGTCCGGACGTCGGTTCATCCATAATAATTAATTCCGCATGATGGGACAAAGCAACGGTTAATGATGCTTTCATTATCATCCCTTTTGAGAACGTCTTGATTTTTTTTGTGAGCGGCAAGTTAAATGTGTTCACATAATCATTAAATACTTGTTCATCCCAATTGACATAGGATCTTTTCACAATATCTTTCATTTCAGCTAACGTTAAATGTTCATAAAATATGTTGGAATCAAATACAAAGCCAATACGTTGTTTGATTTCTTTCTCATGCTCCTTGTAATTCATGCCAAATACCGTAATTGTTCCGCTGTCAGGCTGCAATAAGTTCATGATCAGTTTAATCGTTGTCGATTTTCCCACGCCATTTCCGCCGATAAATCCGGTGATAAAACCTTTTTTAACATTCATCGAAAAGTCCTTGAGCTGGAAACCATCGAACGATTTATGAACATGCCGGAGTTCAATTACATTGTCCATCATTCTTCCTCCTGATATAAAATGGTAAGCAAGTCTTTTAATTCTGTAAGGGTAACGCCTATGTCTTTGCTGTTTTTTATCGCTGCCGACAATTGCTCTTCAATGGCTTTCATTTTTCCTTCTTTCATCATTTCGTCATTCTGATCTGATACAAAAGAGCCTTTCCCGACTACGGAATAAATGAACCCATTCTTCTCCAGTTCTTCATAAGCGCGCTTTGACGTAATAAGACTGACATTCATGTCCTTTGCCAATTGGCGCATAGAAGGCAGCGGCTGTCCGGGTTTCAATTCATTCGCAAGAATTTGATCCTTAATTTGGGTGTAAATTTGTTCATAAATGGGTTGCTTTGAACTATTCGAAATTATAATTTTCATTTTAAACCCTCTTTTGTTTATATACAATATACACAATATGTACAATATACACAAAGATTGCTTGAATGGCAACGATTTTTTTATTCTTTGGGGAGTGAATTGTCAGCCAGAATTTGATGTTAAGAATAAAAGGGCACAACACATATTGACAATTTGCGATATGAAGATATAATGATTGGTATGGAACCTATTGAAATTTTCAAAGCTTTATCAAATGAATCAAGGCTGCAAATTTTGCAATGGCTGAAGGAGCCTGATCGTCATTTTAAGCCCCATGAAGGGATTGATATGAACACAATCGGGGTGTGTGTCAGCCAAATCACGGACAAATTGAAAATGACGCAATCGACGGCTTCCCAATATCTCGCGATCCTTTTAAGAGCCGGCCTTATTAAGGCGGAGCGAATCGGAAAGTATACGTACTACAAAAGAGACGAAGAGGCCATTGGAAAGCTTGCTGACTTTCTTAAAACAGAGATATGATGAGCATTAAAAAATAAACATCTCTTGAAGATGTTTATTTTTACACCATACATATCGACATATTCCGATGTGTTTATTTTTTAATTTTACATATCGTTATTTCGTGATATGTAAATGTATAATGTGATAAAGGAGCGAACGATAATGTTTAGCACTTGGAAAATTTATCTTTTAGCAATCATCAGTTTTTTGGTAGGGACCTCAGAGTACATCATTTCCGGTATTTTGGATCAGATCGCCCACACACTCGGGATAACTTTAGCTGCAGCGGGGCAGCTCATTACGATCTTTTCACTGGTGTATGCTGTTTTCACCCCGGTCCTGATGGCGTTGACGGCAAGTATGGATAGGCGCAAGTTAATGATGTATGCTCTCGGTTTGTTTGTGATAGGAAATATTTTGGCTTTTACCCTGCCTGGTTATGGTTGGTTTGTTGCAGCGCGTGTCGTTATGGCTTTGGGGGCAGGCATGGTTGTGGTCACGGCCTTAACGATTGCCGCCAAGATCGCACCGGCGGGTAAGCAGGGCAGTGCAATTGCTACAGTCGTCATGGGGTTTACCGCTTCTTTGATTATAGGTGTTCCACTCGGAAGAATGACGGCAGAAGCATTAGGGTGGAAGTCTGTATTTGGGGGAATTGCTTTATTGGGATTCATCGCAATGATTGTTCTATTCTTAACATTGCCGCATACTGAAGGCGATAAGCCCGTCCCTTTGCTTCAGCAGCTTTCCCTTTTAAAGAAACGGAAAGTAGCGATGGGGTTATCGGTCACTTTTTTCTGGCTCGGAGGATATTCCGTTGCATATACTTATCTGTCTCCTTACCTTCTGACCGTTTCAGGGATCAGCGGCAATTTGCTCAGCGGCGTTTTGCTTATATTTGGAATCGCCAGCTTGGTTGGATCGAAGTTTGGCGGATATAGCACTGATAAATGGGGAGTTCCTTTTACGCTCGTTGGCGGGATGGCGCTGCATATCATCGCACTGATTTTGCTGTCGCTTGTCACCCATTCCTATGTCGGAGTACTGTTGATTCTCATATTATGGTCGTTCGCCGCATGGTCTACCGGCCCGACGCAGCAATATCACTTAGCGACGCTTGAACCCGAATTGTCAGGTGTATTGCTCGGCATCAATCAATCGATGATGCAATTCGCCATGGCCGCAGGTGCAGGAATCGGAGGGATTTTTGTAGAAAAAGTGTCGCTGGCTTCTATTACGTGGTTTGGGGCATTGGGGGTTATGATTGCGATTGTTGTTGTTTTGACGACCTTCAGTTCACGGAAAGCAGCACATGTAAGAGAAATCAGTTCATAATAGCCTTGATTGGTGTTGAAGATTCAAGGGTTTCATTCGTCATATCTTACCTGCTTTTTTGAGCCTGACAGGCAGCGCTGAGCCGAAAAATCTAGCATCCGCTCGCTGTAAAACGAGCGGATGTTTTTTTACTCAGCTAAAATCCGCAAATAAGCTTTCCAAGGTCCGACATCATCCTGATACCGCTTCGCCAGCACTCTTGCGATTTGCGAGAGGTGAGTGAGATCGTGGGCAACCCAAGTTGAGATCTGTTCTCTAAGCTTGACGATTCCAAACTCCGGGTGCATCCCCGTTTGTTCGAAGTCGGTTTCAGGATCAAGAATCTGCCGCAATGTTTTCAGATTCGCCCGTCTGATTTCAGCAAATTCGTTAAGCAGCTGTTCAATCGTTTTCCCGTCGGCTGAAGCGGTCGAACGGCGGAAAAGTTTCCGTTGCTCCTTTTGTCACGATCATTTTGATTCGGGGCAACCAGTTGTTTTTTTCTCCCTCAATCAGATGGCCGACTACATCAAAGGCGTTCCAAGTGTCTTCGCCTTCATCGCAGCTGATCCAGGGGTTTGATAATCCGGTCAGCAGCTGACTCAATGTTTGTGGTGTGCGCTCCAGGATTTCGATGGCTTCCTCGAGTTGAAAGTTCATGTGAATGACCTCCTCCTTTTATAAAAGATCACGTCAACTGCCGCTCAGCAAACTCCCGATACAGCGCATGCGAAGCAATCAGCTCATGGTGCCGTCCCCGCCCTGTAATCTCGCCTTTTTCGATAAACATAATTTGGTCCGCGTTCACGATTGTCGATAGCCGGTGGGCGATGACGAAGGTGGTGCGGCCTTCCATGAGGCGGGCAAGCGCCTGCTGGACGATGGCTTCTGATTGGCTGTCGAGGCTGGCCGTCGCTTCGTCCATCATTAAAATTTTCGGGTCGCGCAGGAAGGCGCGGGCGATGGCGATCCGCTGTCTCTGTCCGCCGGACAGCTTGACGCCGCGTTCGCCGACTTCTGTATCAAGCTGCTCAGGGAATTGTTTAATAAATGTATCGGCATACGCCATTTCCGCGACTTTCCACAGTTCTTGATCATCAATGCTGTCGGCGTGATCCAAGCCGTAGCATAAGTTCTCACGGATGGTGCCGGACATCATCGGGCTGTCTTGAGATACGTAGCCGATCTGGCTGCGCCACGATTTCATCGACAGCTTGCTGATCGGTGTTTCCCCGATGTTAATGGCTCCTGAGTCCGGTTCGTAAAATCGTTCCAAGAGGCCGAACATCGTGGTTTTTCCGCCGCCGCTCGGACCGACAAACGCAATCATCTGCCCGGGATCGACGTCGAAAGATACCCCGCGTAAGACCGGCTCGCCACCGGCGTAAGTGAAAGTTACATTCTCGACATGTATCGGCAGATTGGAGATGTCCATCTCAAGCCCTTCCTGGCCTTCTTCCTCTTCAGAATGCATAATCTCGATGATCCGCTCTGTTGCCCCTTTTGCTTTTTGCAGCTGAGTGAAAAACATTGTGAACGATGTGATCGGGAAAATGATTTGAAACAGATAAAGCAAAAAGGCGATCAGCGAGCCTGCCGACATCGTCCCTTCAGAGACGCGGATGCCGCCGTAGCCGATGATGGCGACGATCACAATCATAATGACAAGGTGCATGAACGGGGAGACGAGCGCGAATATCCGAGCTTCCTTGAGGCCGTATTGAAAGAGCTTTGAAATGCCTGATAACCCTTTCATTTTTTCTGTATGCTCGGCGTTTGATGCTTTCATCAATCTGATTTCGCTTAATGTCTGCTGGACATGTCCGGTGAAGGAAGCTGTTTCATCCTGCATTGTTTTGGAAATGCGCTGCATTTTCATGCCGAGCGGGATCATGATGAAGGTCGTGATCGGAACGGAGATCAGCATAAGAAGCGTCATTTTCCAATCCATGATCAGCAGAATGACCACAGATCCGACAATGGTGATGATTCCGGAAACAAACTGCGGAAAATGGTCGGAAATCAAGCTTTCAACAATGCCGGTATCATTGACAACTCGGCTGACGGTTTCGCCGCTCGTCTTTTCGTCAAAGTAGCGGACAGGAAGGCGCAGCAGCTTGAACCACATGCGCTCCCGCAGGGAAGCGACCACTTTCTGCCCGGCGTAAGAAAGAAAATAGGTCGAAAACCCGTCGCAGACCGCTTGAACGATAAAAACGAGCGCAAGGATTCCCGCTAAGGCCAGATTGATCGAATTGGCGGAAAAGCCGTCAACCATTTCCCTTGTCAACAGCGGAATGGACAAGCCGACCAAAGTCGTGACGAGGCTTGCGGTCAAACCGGCGCTTAAAGCCAGCCTGGGTACGCCGGATGTGAGAATCATTGAGAAAAACGGTTTCATGCTATTGTTGTTTTCTGTTTTCATTTAATAAACTCCTTATCGATATAATGTCAAAGAAGTTGATGGCGCAAGCTGTAACGCATCATAATACGATATAGACAGCTGAAAGTTCCCGATCATTGCCGATTTTAACTCCATACTAAAAGTTTGACAGATGACATAATTGTAACTATTATTGTTACATATAGTTGATTGGGTGACAAGAAAGGAAGAAAAACATGACAATAAATATTAAAGTATATTCCGATTATGTCTGTCCATTCTGTTTTCTCGGAAAAGACCAGCTCGAAAAAGCGATCGAAGGCAAAGATGTGGAAGTCGAGTGGCTGCCATTCGAACTGAGGCCGCGCCCATCGGAGCAGCTTGATCCGTTAAACGACCCGGCCAAATTGGCGATGTGGGACGGCGCCATTAAGCCGCGAATCGAGGCTTGGGGCGTCAATATGAAGCTGCCGAACGTCTCTCCGCATCCTTATACAGATCTGGCTCATGAAGGCTATCACTTCGCAAAAGAACACGGTAAAGGGAAAGCGTACAATGACCGGGTTTACAAAGCGTTTTTTCAGGAAGAGCAGGATATCGGCGACATCGACGTATTAACGTCGCTGGCCAAAGAAGCCGGACTGGATGAACATGCTTTTAAAGAAGCTTTAAGCGCAAGAACATATCAGGACGTGCAGCGGAAGGCGCTCCAACACGCTTACGAAGAAGCCGGCATCACGGCCGTTCCGACTTTTATCATCGGCAATGAGCGGATTGCCGGAGCCACGGCGAAGGAAGTGTTTGAACAGGCGATCGAAAAAGAAAGCAGACAAAAACCTGTTGACGGCTTGCAGTGCGATCTTGACGGAAACAACTGCTAAGCAGGAAAAATGAGCGATTTGAAGAACCCTTTAATAGGGTTCTTTTTTATAAAGGAAAGAAGAGGGAAGACAGTTGACACTTCATCATTTTATTGCAGCCGATCGGGAGCTTCCGCTGGGGAGCTTCCGAGACCAAACAGAAGAAGGTTTGATTAGCATCGTTAAGCTTGATCCAGGATACGAAATGGTCAAAACAAAACTCAGCAAGCCGTTTGTATATGAGGCAACCGGCTGTTTACATAGACCCGGAAATGACATAAGGGCGCTATTCAGCTATATCAATTCAAATATTCCCGAGGGTGAAGATATAGAAGTTTACTCTTGCTGGGACGGTGAGGAAGACAAAGAAAAAGACGACCGCTTAGACTTTTTCATTGATATAGAGAACCTTCAGCTGGGCAAGCATGTCAAGCTGGATAAAAAGAAATACGTCGATGAAATTGCCGGCCTGTTTTATTTCGAGGAGCGGCAGCTGGTCAAGATTCGCAAATAAAACACTTGTTGGCACAGGGTTTCCACGGTTTTTTTCGCCGTTTCATTTAGATATCCAATCAAGGAGGAATCAAGATGTCCGATCACAAAGCGGTACACAGCGTTCAAGCGAAAGCGGAGGGGAAAACTCTGGTCATGGAGCGGAGTTTCGAGGCGCCGCGGGAGCTGGTGTTTAAGGCTTTTTCTGGGTCAGTGCATTTGGAAAGCTGGTGGGGGCCGAAAGGATGGCAGACTGCCAACAGCAGGTTTGAGTTTCAGCCGGATGGCGTATGGCTTTACTGTATGGAATGCAGAGATCAAAACCAAGGCGAATTCTATGGCCGGAAATCTTGCGGCAAGGCTGTTTTTCAAGAGATTGCGGCGCCGGAAAAGATCGTGTACACGGATATGTTTACAGACGAGGAAGGGAATGTTGTTCCCGGCATGCCGGAGATTTTGAATGAGGTTTATTTTCAAGAGCGCGACGTGGGGACAAAACTGATTACACGCTCACATTTTTCTTCTCCGAAAGAGCTTCAACAGCTGCTGGATAAGGGGATGGTCGAAGGCTTTTCTTCACAGCTGGAGCGCCTTGAAGACTACCTGAAAGCCATTCGCTAAAAGAAGGAGGACATGTCGATGACGTTTTTAGAGCATTTCATATAACCGTGTATTCGCGGACCTCCTCATCAAGATTTACTACAACAATCAAAAAGAGGAGGTATATACATGCGTACAGAGCAGGAAATCATCGATTTGGTGCTGAAGGTCGCACGGGAGGACAGCCGTGTCAGAGCGGTCGGCATGAACGGCTCGCGGACGAACCCAAACGTCCCGAAGGACCCTTTTCGCGATTATGATATTGTCTATGTTGTAACAGATATGCAGTCTTTTCTCGATGAGCCGGGCTGGGTGGACGTTTTTGGAGAGCGGATCATCATGCAGACGCCGGAAGCGATGGAGCTGTTTCCGAATGAGCTTGGCAACCGCTTTTCGTATTTGATGTTATTTACAGACGGCAGCCGCATTGATTTGATTCTTGTGCCGCTTGAAGAAAAGCTGGAATATAGCAGGGAAGACGGCTTGACCGTGATCCTGCTGGATAAGGATCAGGATCTGCCCGTCATCCCGCCGCCGACGGATCGGGAATATTGGGTGCAAAAACCGTCCCCGCAATGCTTCGCCGACTGCTGCAATGAATTTTGGTGGACATCGACATATGTGGCCAAAGGCTTGTGGCGGCAGGAAATTCTTTATGCACTCGATCATTTAAATCTCGTCAGGGCCATGCTGTTGAAAATGCTCGAATGGAAGGTCGGCTTTGAAACGGGCTTTTCGCTGAGCATAGGCAAAAATGCAAAATTTTTGGATCGCTATGTTGATCAAAATACGTGGGAAAGGCTTTTGGAGACGTATCCGCCAGCTGATTATAAGCGGGTATGGAACAGTTTGTTTAAGATGTGGGAGCTGTTTGAAGAGACAGCAGCAGCAGTTGCTGAACATCTGAATGAACAATACCTTTTCGCAGAAGCGGAGAAAGTCAGACAGTATCTGAGGCGCGTTCAGCAGCTGAAACCTGATGCAAAGGAAATTGACTAATCAAATGATGGCCGCACTCCCGGCAGGTGAGCCGGGAGTGCGTTTTTTGCGGAGGTGAACGGAATGTTCAGTATTAAAAAAATGCTGCAGAACCATTATGGAATCGACAGTGTGAACATTTCTCCCGAGCAAGGCGGGTGGACAGCACTTGCTTATCAAGTAACCGACGGTGAAGCGGCTTTCTTTTTAAAAGTGTATGATAAAAATAGGGCATCGACAGCGAAATGGGCAGCTTTAATCGATGATTACATCCCTGTTCTGGGGTGGCTGGGGGATCACACCGCTCTCAACGGGAGGCTGCCTGTGCCGCTTTTGACAACAGCTGGAGAATACAAGTGTGAAGATGACGATGCGGTGTATATGCTTTATGAATACATTGCCGGTGAAACCATTGGAGATCAGCCGCTCGGCAAAGGGTGCGTGGAGAAGCTCGCCGGAATCATAGCGGAGCTGCACCGATATGATGAGACGATCCCGGTGAAGACAGAAGGAATTAAAGAAAAATATGATATTTCGTTTTTAGATGAGATGACACAATGGCTTGATCACCTGCCTTGTGAGCTGGCGACACTCATTCAACCCTACAGCGGAGCAATCCGCGATATGATGGAGTCAGCCTTATCCCTGGCGGATGATTTGAAATGCAGCGGCAGAAGATTGGCTTTGTGCCATACAGATGTTCATGGCTGGAATTTGATGAAAACGGGCGGGGAATTGATTCTGATCGATTGGGAGGGCTTGAAACTGGCCCCTGTTGAAGCGGATCTGATGTTCTTTGCTAACCAGCCGTATGCTCAAGAGTTTTTGCGCGTTTACTGCGAGACTCATAAAGGATTTGAAATCGATCAGAACGCTTTGCGGTTTTATCAGATCAGGCGAAGACTGGAGGACATATGGGAGTTTACAGAGCAGCTGGCGTTTGACATTCAGGCAGAGAAAGAAAAGGCAGAGACGATGAGCTTGCTGAAAAACGAGCTTGAAGCCATAAAAGACAGCAAGACCGGCTACTAAAATGCTAAACGGAGGAACACTCGTGAAAAATTATCGTACTTTATTTTTTGATGTGGATGATACACTATTAGACTTCGGTGCGGCAGAAAAGTCAGCATTGCGAATGCTTTTTGAGGAGCAGCAAATTCGTTTGACAGCTGAAATAGAAGCGAATTATAAACGAATCAATCAAGGTTTATGGAGGGTGTTCGAAAAAGGGGAGATGGACCGCGACCAAGTGGTGAACACACGCTTTTCCCTTTTATTCAAAGAATATGGTCTTGAGGCTGACGGCGTTTTGCTTGAGAAGAAGTATCGCAGCTTCCTTGAAGAAGGGCATCAGCTGATAGACGGCGCTTTTGAATTAATCAAAAGCCTGCGGGATCAATATGATTTATATATCGTGACGAACGGTGTTTCAAAAACGCAGTATAAGCGCCTGCAAGCTTCAGGATTGTACCCGATGTTTAAAGGGATTTTTGTTTCAGAAGACACCGGTTTTCAAAAGCCGATGAAAGAATACTTTGATTACGTTTTTGAACGGATTCCTCATTTTTCTGTCGATCAGGGGCTGATCATCGGGGATTCATTGACAGCGGACATAGAAGGGGGGCGGCTGGCCGGATTGGATACATGCTGGATGAATCCGGGCATGATAGCAAATGACACTGGTATTGTACCAACCTATCAAATACAAAAACTTGATGAGTTGTATTATATTTTAAACATTGAAAAAGAATCGGCCGCCGGCCATTGTTTATAAGGAAAAACGGGCGCATTTTGATTGGTTATTCAAGATGCGTACTGCTTTTTGATATTATAAGAATATTCTTTATATTGGGATAGTTGTTTCTTAATAAATAGATAGAGTAAAATTTGTTCTCCTGGAAAAAACAATTGTATTTTTGGAAGGAGTTTATTATGATGGAATAAGTAAATTTTGAGATATATACTAATTGTAATTATCAGATTTTTATTACTACTTAATACGATGAAGATGCTTTGTCATCATATAGTTTTTTGGGTGACATCAGCCGTGTAAGAGGAGGAAAAGAAGTGGCGAACAAAGAATTGAAGAGAGGCCTGGGCGCGCGCCACATCCAAATGATTGCGCTTGGCGGCACTATCGGCGTCGGTTTATTTATGGGATCTTCCAGCACGATAAAGTGGACAGGACCTTCCGTCCTGCTTGCTTATGCCATTTGCGGAATTTTTATCTTTTTTATTATGCGTGCAATGGGGGAAATGCTATATGTAGAGCCAAGCACCGGTTCATTTGCGACATTCGGCCATCAATATATACACCCGTTGGCCGGATATATGACCGCGTGGAGCAACTGGTTTCAGTGGGTGATTGTCGGGATGTCCGAGATCATCGCCGTCGGGGAGTACATGAAGTACTGGTTTCCGGATCTTCCCGCTTGGATACCGGGCATTATCGCAATGGCGATTCTCGGAGGAGCAAACCTTGTCTCTGTTAAATCATTTGGTGAGTTTGAATTTTGGTTTGCGATGATTAAAATCGTTACGATTGTATTAATGATTGCAGCGGGGTTCGGGATTATTTTCTTCGGATTCGGCAACGGCGGACAAGCGATCGGGTTTTCAAACCTTTGGTCGCACGGCGGTTTCTTTACAGGCGGATTCTCAGGATTCTTCTTTGCGCTGTCGCTGGTCATCGCCGCTTATCAAGGGGTCGAACTGATAGGAATTACGGCGGGGGAGGCAAAAGATCCGCAAAACACGCTGAGACACGCGATCCAAAGTATTATTTGGCGTATTTTAATTTTCTATATTGGCGCCATCTTCGTGATTGTCACAGTCTATCCTTGGGATGAGCTGAATGCAATCGGTAGTCCGTTTGTATCCACTTTTGCGAAAGTCGGAATTACGGCGGCAGCCGGCATTATTAACTTCGTCGTCATGACGGCGGCAATGTCCGGCTGCAACAGCGGAATTTTCAGTGCGGGCCGCATGCTTTATACATTGGGAGTAAACGGCCAAGCGCCAAAATTCTTTACGAAGATTTCCAGAAATGGCGTGCCGTTATACGGGACGATTGCCGTCTTGATCGGTTTGGCAATCGGCGTCGTTTTAAATTATATTGCGCCGCCTAATATTTTTGTGTATGTATACAGTGCGAGCGTGCTCCCGGGGATGATTCCGTGGTTTGTCATTCTGCTCAGCCATATCGGATTCAGAAAAGCAAAAGGAGCTGAAATTGACAAACATCCGTTCAAAATGCCTTTCGCCCCAGTGACGAACTATTTGACGATTGGTTTCCTTCTTATGGTATTGGTGGGCATGTGGTTCAACAATGACACACGCGTGTCTCTGATTGTCGGGGTTATTTTCCTTGCGGTTGTTGCCGCCAGCTATTATGTGTTTGGAATTGGCAAGCGTGCCTCAGCTGATGGGAATAAATAATGAAATTTTTAAGGCGCTTGGGGCTGTCGAGATGTTATTGGCAGCCCTCTCAGGCGCTATGATCAAGAACCAGCTCCTGGTTCTTTTTTTTATAAGCTTGGCTGTGTTTCAATACGGGCGCCAATGATGGGCGGAAACCCGCCCGCTCCGGAGAGCCTCTGGGGTCCATTTCAAACAACGGGTCCGAAAGATGTTGTGTTTCAAGTGAAGCCAAGCCACACAGTAAAGGCTTATGAAAAGGTATAAGGGAGGTCTTTTTTATCCAAAAGAAAAAGCCCGCAGAAAACAGGAGTGTCTCTGCAAGCTTAAAAAGGCCGCTATGTGAAAAGGTATGCTGCGATACGTGTATCGCCCTCATAAGGGCATTGAAGCGATCAACACCATCAATAAATTGATATGGATCCGATGAGAAGCGCGCATCCTGTCATCACGATGACAGCGAGCACCGCCCACTTTATCGCAAATTTTTGATGATCGTCGATGGAAACCCCGACAAGCCCAACAAGCAAATGTGTTGAAGGCACAAGCGGGCTCAGCATGTGAATCGGCTGGCCGATGATGGAGGCTCTTGCAATTTCGACCTTATTAACACCGTATGCGACAGCGGTTTCTGATAAAATCGGGAGCACTCCGTAAAAATAAGCGTCATTCGGCATCAGAAAAGTGAAAATGCCGCTTGTTAAGGCTACTATCATCGGAATAAAGCCGCCCATTTGTTCAGGAATCATAGACGCAAGCGAAATCGCCATTTCATCTACCATTTTTGTGCCTGTTAGTATTCCGGTAAAGACCCCTGCGGCAAATATCATTGAACCGATAGCCAATACATTGCTCGAATGCGCCGAAATTCGCTGTCTCTGATGATCGAGGTTTGGATAATTGACAATCAATGCGATGCAGAACGCGATAATAAACAGAACGGTCAAGCTTACTTTTCCTGATATGAGAAGCCCTATCAATGAAAGCGTCAACAATAAGTTGAACCACCAAAGCTTCGGACGCTTCCACTCATCCTCCGCAGCGGCGGCCGTTTCATTGGCACCAGCCGGATGTTTGAGTTCAATCACGCCGAGGCGTTTTCGCTCCGCTTTTCCGAGCATATACGCAACTCCGATCATACAAAGCATGCCGCTTACGATGACAGGTATCATCGGGCCGGTCAATTCAGCCGGGTCAACCCCGAGCGCACTCGCTGCCCGCGGTGTTGCGCCTCCCCATGGAATCGTATTCATAATCCCCATGCCGACTCCTGCGATTCCCGCTAATATAATCGGGCGGATGCCAAGCAGCAAATAGAGCGGGAGCATCGCGCTCGTTGTAATCATATATGTTGTTGATCCGTCTCCGTCCAATGCGACCAGCATCGTGAGCACCGCAGTGCCGACGACGATTTTTAACGGATCGCCTTTGACCATTTTTAATATTTTTGTGACCATTGGGTCAAACAGGCCAGTATCAATCATAATCCCGAAATATAAAATTGCAAACATAATCATAACGGCGGTTGGCGCGACTTGCTGAATCCCCGAAATCATCATGTCGCCGACATCGCTGAATCCGAATCCGGCGATCAGCGCAAACACTATCGGTGTCAAGACTAATGCCGTCAGAACAGAAAGCCGTTTTGTCATGATCAATACCATAAACACAAGCATCATGAAAAAACCTAAAATTGCTAACACAGTTATTCCCCCCTCATATGAATCCGCTTACATTTTTTTCTCTCCTGTTCCCCCTAAGCCTTGCCTTTTTGTCATCATATGAGAAGAACTTTCTGAAGTAAATAATTTGGTTTTTATGTATTTTTAATTTTTTAAAATCATTTTGTTCTTTTTGACCATTTTTAAATACATAAAAAAAGTATTCCGCAGACGCGAAATACCCGGTTAATCCCCAGCCATGATGTTTTGATAAAATGCTGATTGCTCCTCAAGGAATCGTTGCGTCTCCTTGCTGTTTAAATAATAGCTTTCCCATTCCTGTTCATTTATTTTCTGCTTCCATTCCGGTGAGGATGTGATCTTTTTAAACACTTGATCCCAGTAGGAAATTTCTTCTTTGGTCATATTTTTCGGGCCTAATACACCTCTCCAATGGGAAAATACAAACGGGATGCCCTGCTCTCTCCACGTCGGTACATGCGGATATGCGGGAAGCCTTTTGTCTGAAGTAACAGCCCCAAGTGTGATGCTGCCGCTTCTTTCATATGTTTTAGCTTCTGATAGAGTCATCGATGCGGCGTCAATTTCATGTCTGATAAGCGCCTGAATGAGCTCTTCGCTGCTTTCATACTGTAAATATTGAATGTTAAAAGGGTCAACTCCGTACATATCGGCCGCCCTGACGAATGACAGCTGGTCATCATTGCCAAGTCCGGGGGAAAAACCGATTTTTACCTTGCCGGGGTTCTTTTTGATCTCATTCAGCAAATCCTTTCCGCTCTTTATTTCCGATCCTTTTGGAAGAGCGATCGTCTGCCATTCTTTTGCAAGAATCGCCAGCGGGGTGAAATCGTCTGTTTTCAGTTTGCTCTGTCCGAGAATGTAATTGCTCAGCATTAAGCTGGATGTCATGCCGATGGTGTACGTATCGCTGCTATTTATATACTTCCAGCCTTTGTCACCGCCGCTTCCGGGTTTATAGACGATCTTCACTTCGCTTTTTATCACTTGTTTTTGTTTAAGGACGGATTGTATCGCCTGAGCCGTTAAATCCCAGCCGCCCGAAGGCTCAGCGGGTACGACGATTTCAACCGGCCCTCCCGGGGGACGCGGGGCGGACGATTGTCTTTCATCCCCCGACATTAAGATCAATAGACAAATCATTATAATCGCAAAGTTCTTCATGTTTATTCATCCGCCAAATAGTATTTTCTCTCCGGTCTGCCGATAATTCCGTATTCCAGCTCAGCGCGCGCTTCTTCTTTTGACACGAGATATTCGGCATAGCGGCGGGCTGTTGTACGTGAAGCCCCCATTTTTTCACCGAGTTCTTCGGCTGTCATTCCTTTAGCTGCGTCTCGCAGAACATCCCTGATTTTTTGCAGTGTAATCGAATTGATACCTGTCGGCAAATCCTCAGCCTGACGGGATCCGCTGGAGAAGTCTCCGAAGATTTGGTCAATCATTGATTGGCTGACCTGTGGCTGAGAAAGCAGTGTTTGCCTTTTTTTCTTATATTGAAGCAGCACCTGTTTGAATTTTTCGGCAGTCACAGGCTTAATCAAATAGTGCACAATTCCCGCCCGGAGCGATTCCTGTAAATGACATGTTTCGGTTGCTGCTGTGATGATCATGATATCCACTTCCGGAAACCGGTTTCGAATGACAGGAATCAATGTTGTGCCCATCTCATCCGGCATGTAAATATCCAACAGCAGCAAGTCGGCCTTTCGGACCTCGAGAATTTCCATTGTTTCTTTGGCATTGGCCGCTTTACCGATAATGTTGAATCCATCAAGCTGTTCGATCAATCTTTCATGAATTTGCGCTACACGGAAATCATCCTCCGCGATCACGATATCAATCAAATGGATTCCCCCTCTCGTGTTTGCTTCTCCTTCGGTATAAAAACGGTAAATACCGCTCCGCCGCCTTTTTGATTGGCCACTTCAATCCAACCGCCAAGTTCACGTACAGATTCCTTTACGTTGGCCAGCCCGTAGCCTCTCTTCATCCCCTTTGAAGAATATCCTCGTTCAAAGATGGCTTTCATCTTATCAGGCGCTACGCCGCATCCTGTGTCAGCCACTTCTATGACAATATCGCGGCCGATGTCAGTGATGAAAAATGAAACAAGCCGCACATTTTGCTCAGCTACGGCTTCGAAAGCGTTATCAATTAAATTCCCGATGATCGTAATGAGATGAGACATCCCGATATGCTCAGGAAGCGGCTCAAGCGTGCTGTTTTCATCAATGGACAACTTAACTTTTTTCTCCGAAGCCTTTCCCATTTTGCCCAACAGGATAGCCTGCACCTGCTGAGAATGAATGTTTTTGAATAAAATGTCGTGCTGTTCATTTTGAATGGCGTATTCCTCTTTAATCAGGTCGATCGCTGCTTCATACTCACCTAGCTCAAGCAGGCCTAGGATCACATAAAGCTTATTTGAGAATTCATGTGTTTGCGCGCGGAGATCTTCAGAGTATTTTTGCACCTCTGTCAGCGTGTCAATGAGCCTTTTTAACTCGGTTTTTTGACGGAAACTTACGACAATTCCGTAAGTTTGACCGTTTTGGAGCATCATTTTTGTATTTAAAATAAACACTTGATCGTTGACGCAGACCTCCTGATTCAGCAACATCTGCCGCTGCTGAAGGACAGACATTATTCCGGCTCCGGGCAGGATGTCATCAATTGGCCGGTTGACCACAGGTTCGGGAAGCCTAAGCATTTCCGCTGCCGATACGTTCATCATTGTGACGACTCCTTCACGGTTGGTGGCAATGATCCCTTCTTTAATCGCACGCAGCATCGCATTTCGTTCACGGTAAAGAGATGCAATCTCTTGGGGTTCAAGGCCAAGCGTATCTTTTCTAATGCTTTTGGCAAGAGCGGCGGCACCCGCAAATCCTATGAGCAAAACGAGAACAGCCATGAAGCTCAATTTTCTCACATTCTCTTTAATACGTTGTTCTGTCTCGTTTAACAGAAAATCAACAGACACACTGCCGATGGCCTTGCTGTAACCACTTTGTTCCTGGATAATCGGCGCACTTCCTCTGATCACCATGCGGCCATCGTTTTTTGTTTCAGAGATGTGAGAGCCGCCGAACAAGATCTTTCTGCTTCTTGTCAGCTTCGTTTGACCTCTCTTTTCCGAGGCGACTTTGATCTCTCCCTTTTCGTTGAGGACATAAATAGTATAGGCACCGGTCTGTTCTTTCATTTGTTCAATGACCTCTTGCGCCTCTCCCTTATGCCCGCGCTTCTTTTGAAAGAGCTCTTTTACCGGAGGCATATAAGAAATGGTTTTTGCAGTCTGAACGGCAAGCTGTTCGGACTGTTTTCTTCCTTCTTTTGTTTGCTGAACGGCAAACGTGACTGTCAGCAAGCCGATTACTAAGATAAGCAGTGCTGCAATCAAGCCCATAATTTTTGTTTGCAGAGAAAAATTGACCCGTTTTTTGACCACAGGCACCAGCCGTCCTTTCTACCAAAAATCATACCACTTTTTATTCGGAAGTTTTGGCATTTTTAAAAATATCCTTTGCAAGATAACGAAAAAGCCCAAGTATATCTTATAAGTGATGATTTCATAATGCAGGATCAGGCGTAGGACAGTGTGCTGTTAGTTTCTTAAGCTGGGATCCGGCTTTATCCCACATATAGGTCTAAATCCAGAAGAAAGTCTGCCTCCGGCCACAAGACGGAGCTTCGCATGACGATTGAAGGAAGCAGCTGTCCTTGCGAACACCGCCCCGAGAATAGCTGCTGGCTCCTTGTGTTGTTGTCATAAATTGAAAAACCATTGATTCACACATTGAGACGGCCCGTCTGCTGCTGTTGACTACTAAAACACCTCACCAAACATGCGCTCAATAATATTCAACAGTACAACCCCCGGCAGTTTACGGCGTTCTACAGCCGGTCGAGCTTTGTAAAGAACCTATTTAATGGAAATTGAGATGACGTCCGTTATAGAGGATATTCATCGGTCGAATCGATCATTTGAATAAAGTTAAGGGCAGATGGAGATAGATGGTCTTCCGTCCTTACACATAGCGAAATCGGGTTCTTTATTACGGCTTTATCAACATGAACCTTTGCGATGTCTCCGCGGGCGATATATTCGTTTACTTCAAGAGCGGATACGAATGTTGCACCGTATCCTTCCATAACCGTTCTGATTGTTTCGTTTAATCCGTTTATTTGTACACCCATATTTGGTTTTCCCGCGTTATGCAGGTTGCACAGCGAAATCAATTTTTCCCGCGAAAAACTTCCTTCCTCGCGAAAGACGAAAGGTTCTTTTACAATCTCCTCTAATGCCACGTGTTTTGAGGCGAATTTATGTTTTTGATTGACTACGAATAACATGTCATCTTCCAAAAGCAGCGTTCCTTTTAAGAAGGGGCCGAATTCCGTTGTCCCGCCGATCAGGCCAATGTCCGCTTCGTAGTTGATCAGCTGTTCACAAGCTTTTTGAAAATTCGTTGTCGTGATTTCAACTTCCGTTTTCGGAAATTGCTGTTTAAATCGGCTGAGCCATCTTGGCAGCAAATAATTGGCGGGGAGGAAGGTGGAGGCAATACGCAGTTTTCCAATTGACCCTTCCCTTAACTGCTCCACGTACGATTCAATTTCTTTTTCAAGTGAAAACAGCCGCTTGGCCTGTTTTGCAAGCTCTGCGCCGGACTGTGTCAGCAGGATCCCTCTGCCTTTAGGAACGAATAAGGTGCAGTCGATCTCGCGTTCTAATTTCTTAATTTGCGAGGTGACGGCGGGCTGGCTGATACTTAACTGTTTAGCGGCTTGAGTGACACTGCCTGTTTCAGCGACCGAATAGAACAATCGCAGTGCATGGAGATTCATATTTCACACCTCTATTTATAAATAAAAGTTATTAATACTAGATAAAGATATATTAGAGTTATCTAAATACTTTTACTATTATAAAGTTGAAAAACATGTATTACAAGAAAGGAGAAATTGTTATGAGTACGCTTATCTTAAATAAAACAGCTTATAGCAAGTCTCCGTATGATGTATGGCTGAAGGGACTGGATGAACCGGTGGCGATGCTGACCTCAACCGATCGTGCGGATGAATGCAGGAATTATGATGTGATCGAAGCATTTGACGATTATCCGGTTAATGGATGCATCGAAATGCGCGCTTTGGAGCTGAATGAAACGTATCACTTTAAAACGATTATTGCATCCTCGGAATTTGATATGCTGAGGGCGGGGAAGCTGAGGTCGCTTTTGGGGATAAAAGGGCAGTCTTACAAAAGTGCTCTGCTGTTCCGCAACAAAATATTAATGAAAGAGCAAGTAAGAAAAGCCGGTGTGAAGGTTCCAGATTTTAAGAAAATCGACTCGGCGGCCGACTTATATACGTTTGTTCAAACTTTCGGTTTTCCTGTGGTCGTTAAGCCTATTTACGGATCGGGGTCTGTTGATACAACCGTTTTAAGGAATCGGCAGGACGTGTGGAATGTTCTTGCGAAAGGTCTTCCCGATCATCTGGAAGTTGAGTCGTTTATCGAAGGGGATATGTATCATATAGACGGCCTCATCCTTGATGAAGAAATTGTCCTCAGCTGGCCGTCGCGTTATATCAACGGGTGTCTAGCGTTTCAAGATCATCAGTTTTTAGGCAGCCTCCAGCTTGAATTGAAAAATCCGCTTACCCGGCGGTTGACTGATTTTGTTCAAAAAGCGCTTGCTGCCCTTCCTGTTCCGAATACCACAACATTCCATGCTGAAGTGTTTCATACACCAGATGATGAACTGGTGTTTTGTGAAGTGGCCAGTAGAACCGGCGGCGCTATGGTCCGTGAAGCAACTGTGCAGACTTTCGGTTTTGATATCAATGAAGTGTGTGTTAAAGCGCAATGCGGCCTGGAATTTCATATACCGGAGGTGGACAACAATCCGGACCGCCTAAGCGGCTGGCTGTTGATTCCGCCGAAAGACGGCGTGCTGAAAGAAATCAAGCCTGCGCCAGCCGCAGACTGGATAGCGAAACAAAATATATCCGCTCAAGCCGGAGACAGGTTCCACGGCTCGTCTTCCAGTGTAGACGCAATTGCAAGCTGTTTAATTATCGGACGCACAGAAGCCGAATTGAGAGGCCGTATCAGCCGGCTTGCAACGTGGTTCCATGATCATACCGTATGGGAAAAGAATTCGGATGTTTGCGCAATTTAAAGCATTCAGCCGCCTTCATCCGTTGATCCGATTTTTGCTGATAGGCACGCTTGTCACGAAGGCGGCTAAGTCGATGACAACCCCGTTTTTGGCGCTCTATCTCCATATGAAAACGGGAGCCGATTTTGGAACCATCGGGCTTGTCATCGGTTTAGGCTATTTTTCAAGCACTGTAGGAGGGGTAGTCGGAGGAGCGCTTTCAGATAAAATCGGCAGAAAAAAAGTGATGCTTTCATCCATTTTCATCTGGAGCTTTGTATTCATTCTTTTTGGACTTGTTCATGATTTCATGTGGTTTTTATTGCTGAATATTTTAAGCGGGCTTTGCCATTCGTGTTTTGAACCTGTGTCAAAGGCTTTGATGGCTGAGTTATCAGAACGGGAGATGAGATTCCGCATTTTCTCTTTGCGGTATTTGGCCATCAATGTTGGAGCTGCTGTCGGCCCTTTACTGGGCGCTTATTTTGGTCTTGCCAAAACCGGAACGCCGTTTATCATCACAGGGCTGGTCTATTTTGGCTATGCCATACTTTTGAGCTTGATGATGATTCGGCTGACCACGGTGAAAGAGACAAAAATCGCTCCTGAAAAAGTCCAGGCAGGTTCAGTTTTGAAGACGTTAAAGCAAGACAAGGCTCTTCGATTATACATAGCCGGCGGCATCCTTTTTTTGTTCAGCTATTCGCAAATGGAAAGCACTTTGCTGCAGTATTTAAATAACGACTTTGCAAACGGAGTTAAAATATTTTCGACTTTAATCACGTTAAACGCGGTGACGGTCATCCTTTTACAAGTGCCGCTCACCCGTTTATTTGAGAGGTATAAATCCTTAACAACAATATCAATTGGAACCGTTTTTTGCATTTTGGGGAATATCGGTTTTTCTATCGCAAATGGCTGGATTGTTTTTATGCTTTCGATGTTTGTTCTGACAATCGGCGAAATTTTATGTTTTCCTTCAATGAATGTCCTTTTGGACGAGCTGGCTCCGGATCATATGAAGGGCGCGTATTACGGCATGCAAAACTTATACAACATCGGTGAGTTTTTAGGGCCTTGGCTGGGGGGGATGATGCTTGCCTTGTACGGGGGAAAAGCCGTCTTTCTTATTGCTGCGTGTTCAGTCTTTTTGGCTTTAGGCGCTTACCATGTGGGAAGGAGAAAGTTTTTATCTGCACAGCATTATGGTGTATCGCCTTTTTCTTATTGAAAATTTAGGCCGCTTATGCATGAATCATTAAGAATTACCCAACCTAAAAGGTAAAAAAGGAGTATGAATCATGGACACAACATTGGGCTACCTCCGTGAGTCACTGTCGAATCACCTTGAACACGGCATAGGACAAAACATTTACAGAAAAATCGTTTCCGGGCGATATGCCAATGAGGAAGAGTTTGTCGAGCACTTGGAGGAGCGGGAAATGGAATTTCTGAATCAAGTGCTTGAACATGAGATGAAATATGCGCTGAATGAACAGGACCATAAACGGACAAGAGAATTAAACGAAGTGTATGAACTGCTGTTTTGAAAGGCGGGAATGATCAATGGGTGCAATAGAGCGGAACGGATACACGTTTGAACCGGAATACAGCGTGACCAGACAAAACGGTGCGATCCATGTATACCGGCGCGGCCGGTTTGTCGAGGAGATTCCCTTTGAGTTTCACGGGGAGTTTCCAGAGCATGATTTAATTGAAGAGCTTGTCAATCATTATTGTTATGAAAATAAAATATAAGGCTTGAAGAGGCTGCCGACCGGGCGGCTTTTATTTTTGGATTTTTATATCTATAATCCGCTTGCAGTTTTTTAGAACGGCAGCAGAAAAGCTGCCATAAATATGACAGCTCATGCATCGCTATTTTTTCTTTTCGTCGTAGTATTGAACAGGGTACATGGATCCTTCCGATACCATTTTGTTATCTTCGATATCATGCGGAGACGGGTGTCCTGCTTTTTCAACCGGGAATGAATCTACGTTGTGTTTTTCCGAAAAGTAAGGGATCTTTTCTTTGACGTTTTGCAAGTACGATTTCAGTTTTTGTCTGTTTGTTTCGTCTTTGAGCATATATGCGGTGACTCCGGCGACAACGGCGAGACCTGAGATCAGATTCTTTTGCTTCATGGTCATAACCCCTTTCGATTAGGTGTTTGCAAATGTTATTCCCATGATTGCCGCCGGTTAAACCAGCTGATCGAGCGCTTCGTCTATATTCGTCGTCGGCTGCCTGCAGGCGAAATTTTCACAAATATAGACAGTCGTTTTGTTATCGACTGCTTTGTATTCGGCCGCAAAGTCGGCAATCCCTTTGAAATCGTCAGGCGATTCTGCGGCGAGGACGGCATAATTCGGCTGGAAGGCCTGCTGCAAAGCGCTTACGATCTTCTGTCTGTCCGGATCATTCCGTTTTCCGAGCACAACGATTTCCTTTTGCGGCATGAATTGGCTCAGCAAACCTTGGAGAAAGTTTGTATGGCCGCTCGGATAAGCAGAGACGTCTCCATGGAAGGCAGCAAACATTTTTGCCGCTTGATCATGGAGCGACAAGTCGCCAGTCAGCCTGCCCAGCCGGGACAGCTGCACGGCCAGGACGCCGTTTCCGGACGGGAGGGCGCCGACGTATACTTCTTTATCCCGCACGATCAAAGCCTCGGCATCGCTTCCCGTAAAATAAAAACCGCCGTGCTCTTCATCCCAGAACAGCCCCTTCATGTCTGCTTCGAGCTTTTTGGCTTTTCGCAAATCGGTTAAATCAAGTGATGCTTCATACAATTCGATGTAGGCCCACAGCAGGAAGGCGTAGTCATCGATAAATCCTTTATTTTTCACCTCGCCGTCACGGTAGCGGACCATGATGCGACCGTCTTGAATCAATTTATTCTCGATAAACTCGGCTGCAGCTCGCGCCATCTCCAGGTATTCGGGCGCATTGTAGACTTTCGCCGCTTTGGCAAGACCCGCGATCATCAGAGCGTTCCAAGAAGTCAGCACTTTATCGTCGACATGAGGATACGTTCTTTCCTGACGTTTTTCAAAAAGCTTTGTTCTCGCTTCTTCAAGCTTGTTCTGAAGCTCTTCATCTGTCAGCGCGAATTCATCCTTGATGTCTTCCAGCCTGGTGTAGATCAAGTTTGGAATATTATGGCCTTCAAAATTCCCTTCTTGCGTGATGTTGTAGACCGCGCAATACAATTCGCCAAGTTCATCTCCAAGCGTTTCAAGGACTTCTTCTTTTGACCACACATAATATTTGCCCTCTACGCCTTCCGTGTCGGCATCAAGCGCTGAATAAAAAGCGCCTTTCTCATCGGTCATTTCGCGGCGGACAAATGTGATGATCTGCTCGGAAATCTGTTTATACCGTTCGTTTTTCGTGATTTGATAGGCTTCAGTATATGCGATCAGCAATAAAGCATTATCGTAAAGCATTTTTTCAAAGTGGGGAACAAGCCATTCGTCATCTGTCGAATAGCGGGCAAACCCGTAGCCGACATGGTCGTAAATGCCGCCGTTCGCCATGCTGTCCAACGTTTTCATCACGCTGTACAGCGCGTTCTCCTCGCCGCTGTATTGATGATAGCGAAGCAGAAATGTCAGCATATGGGGGATTGGAAATTTCGGCGCGCTGCCGAAACCGCCGTACGCCGCATCAAAGCTGTTGATCAGCTGCTGATACGTCCGCCTCAATATGTCTTCGCCGAGCGAATCGCCGGCATCGCTTTTCGCTTTGATTCTCAGGTTGTTGGTCGCTTTTTCGGCAATATCTTCAACATGCTCCCGGTTTTTCGCGAAGGTATCGGAAAGCTGCTTCACCACCTCAACAAACCCCGGACGGTTAAAACGGCTCGTCTTCGGAAAATATGTACCCGCATAAAACGGCTTCTGATCAGGGGTTAAAAACACATTCAGCGGCCAGCCGCCCTGCCCCGTCATCATCTGGCAGATCGTCATATAAATCGAATCCACATCAGGCCGCTCCTCGCGGTCCACTTTAATGGAGACGAATTTCTCATTCAGAAGCTTCGCAACTTCTTCATCTTCGAAGCTTTCATGAGCCATGACATGGCACCAATGACAAGTCGAATAGCCGATGCTGACAAGTACCGGCTTGTTTTCGCGCTTTGCTTTTTCAAAGGCTTCTTCGCCCCACGGGTACCAGTCGACGGGGTTGTGTGCGTGCTGGAGTAGGTATGGCGACTTCTCGTTGATTAATCTGTTCGTTGGCATGGGATCACCTGCTTTATAAACGAATTTTTATTCATTATTGTCTTTACATGATTTAATATACCAAATATCAAAAGAAGAGGTTTCTAAGGTTAACTTCTTCTATTTTATTTTATGGAAAGAGAAGCAGACCAACTGTTATTAAAAGAGCTCAGTTAATTCTTAAGATTTTTCGCCCCTCTTTCTTCAGGTTTTGAATTTAAAGTATGATTATAAATTATTCAAAACAAAGGAATGAGACAAATTGGGGCTATATATTGACGGAGAAATAGAAAAGCAGAAGAACCCCTCGCGCCGAAGCGTCTTGTTTGCCATTTTGGTTGTTAATCGTTGCCGATAACGTACTTGCATGCGGTAGTGCACGGACGATAATGCTATGCCGAAGCGACATACCGAATCAATGAAAAAATTCAATCAAGCGGTCGCCGCCCACCCCAATTAGAATCCCTGCTGATTCCGATCGGTGACGGACTGACCGTGTCGCAAGTCAAGAAATAAAAGCACATCATCTGACTAGTTACTGATTCGGTGACTAGTTTTTTTAATGCCCGCAATGCCGCCACAATCTAAAATCGGAATATGATAAATTCAGTTCATAAAATGTTGAAGGGGACATGCCCTTAGCAAATTGACAAAAGGTTCTTTTGTAGTAAAATTCAAACTATTCATAAACGAAAGGAACCGCAGGGATTGAAAGCGGGGACAAATTTTAAATAAGAAGGTGTTGAGGTGGCGGGGTATTCTGAACGAACGGTTGAGAGTTACATAGATTCTCCGGATCGATTAAAGAGATTGTACAAAAGAGTATTATTCATCGTGAGTCTGTCGCAGATTTTCGGCGGTGCGGGGCTGGCTGCCGGGATTACGGTAGGCGCCCTGTTAGCAAAGCAAATGCTTGGGACGGATGCGTTTTCAGGAGTCCCTTCTGCCTTATTTACTTTAGGATCGGCAGGAGCCGCTTTCGGCGTCGGGAGACTTTCTCAGCGTTACGGGCGCCGCACGGGCTTAACCGCCGGCTTTATGGTCGGCGGGATCGGCGCAATCGGGGTCGTTGCTGCGGCCGTGATCAACAGCATCATATTGTTGTTCGTTTCCCTGCTTATTTACGGAGCGGGCACAGCGACAAACTTGCAGGCGCGGTATGCCGGCACTGACTTGGCTGATAAAAAGCAGCGGGCTAAAGCGATCAGCGTCACAATGGTGATGACAACATTTGGAGCGGTTGCGGGCCCCAATTTGGTGGATGTCATGGGGAAATTTGCTTCGATCATCGGCGTTCCGCCACTTGCGGGACCGTTTATTTTATCGGCGGCAGCTTTTATTCTGGCAGGGCTTGTGCTTTATATTTTGCTTCGGCCGGATCCGTTGGAGATCGCCAAAAAAATCGAAACCTATAGACAAGAAAATAAATTAGCAGACGAATCGAAGTCTGCCGGTGCTTCGGACGATCAAAAGGGGATTACAATTGGTGCCGCTGTTATGGTGCTTACCCAAATTGTGATGGTTGCGATTATGACCATGACGCCCGTTCATATGCAGCACCACGGACACAGCTTGGGAGATGTCGGGATCGTGATAGGTTTTCATATCGGTTCAATGTATCTTCCGTCACTTGTCACAGGGATTCTTGTTGATAAAATTGGCCGGACAGCCATAAGCATCGCCTCAGGGGTGACCTTGCTGCTCGCTGGTGCAGTGGCGGCGCTGGCTCCCAGCGATTCGCTCGTTTTATTGATCGTTGCCCTTTCGCTGCTTGGATTGGGATGGAACTTTGGATTAATCAGCGGAACTGCACAAATTATCGATTCGACCGAGCCTTCAACACGTGCGAAAGTGCAGGGAACGCTTGATGTTTTGATCGCATTGGCGGGGGCTTCCGGCGGGGCTCTTTCCGGAATGGTTGTCGCTCATTCAAGCTATGCCGTGTTATCCTTGGCGGGCGGGCTGTTATCCTTGGCTCTGATTCCAGCCGTCATTTGGCCGCGAAGAAAAACAAATACTCAAAAAGGGTAGGAAAAGGTCTATCGGATTCGGGGCCTATCGGACATCGCCGCCGGGCTTTCTTAATTTAAAAACGATGAAATCGGGGCACCTGAGATCTTCTTCAAATGAAGGGTATTTTTTCAGCATCTCTTTTGACGGTCTCGGTTCCTCGACCGCTTCTAATTGAAAGCCGGCTTTGATGATCGTATTGATATAGCTTGTCAGTGTTCTGTGAAAAAGAAACATTTTCTCCTCGCCGCCCAGCGGCTGCTCATATGCGCCTTCGTAAAAATACCGATCAACGTTCCAATGGAGCTTTTGGCCGTCTTTGGTTCTTTCCCATCCGCTTTCCGGGGTGACGAAACAAGGGTGTAATATTGAAAAAATAAAGCATCCTCCATCTTTTAATAACCTGTGCATTTCCTGAAACGCTTTTTCATCATTTGCGAGGTCTTGGATGACCATATTCGATATGATGATATCAAAGCTTTGCTCATCTAAAAAATGCAAGTCCTCACAATTGCCGTGCCGATAATGAATGTGCAATCCGTCCGGCGTTCTTTCCTTGGCGATCTCAAGCATTCTTGTCGAATAGTCAACCGCCGTTACAACTGCTTCGCGGGCGGCCAGCATTCTGCTTAAATATCCTTCTCCGCACCCGGCATCCAGCACTTTTTGATTTTTCACCGTTTCAATGAGAGAAAAGATGACGGGGTTCAAAAAGACTTCTTTATGTATATCGCCTTGTTCAGTATGGTTTGCAGCATAGCTATCTGCAAACCGGTTCCATCTTTGAATGGCTTCTTCAGTGGCAGCGTTTTTTCTCATATCACTTCCTCCTTTTGACATGATCATACCACAAACCATATTACGTTTTAGCCAGGTTAAAGGACATTCCTGTTGACAAAGCAGCCTATTTGTAATTATGATAGTTACATCAAGTGTAACGAAATTTGTTACAGATCAAGATTAAAACATTCAGGAGGAATTCGAATATGAAAATGCTAGTAACGGGGGCAACCGGAAAATTAGGATCGAAAATTGTGGAAAAGCTGCTGGAAACTGTACCGGCGGATCAGCTGGCGGTCAGCGTGCGCAATCCGGAAAAAGCGGAAGCGCTGCGGGCGCGCGGGGTCATGTGCGCCACGGGGATTTTGACCGCCCGGAAACATTGGAATCCGCATTTCGAGGCATTGACCGTCTGCTGATTATCTCTGCCGATGGAGACAATGAGACGAGAATCCGTCAGCACGGCAATGCGGTAGCTGCCGCAGAGCGCGCCGGAGTTCGGTTTATCGCTTATACGAGCATTGCGAATGCCCGCGAAAGCAAAAACTTCCTTGCGCCGACTCACAAAGCAACTGAAGAAGCGATTTTGCAAACGGGGATTCCATACTCCTTCTTGCGCAATAACTGGTACTTGGAAAATGAAATGTCGAGTATTCAAGGCGTTTTGGCGGGAGCCCCTTGGGTGACATCAGCAGAGAATGGCAAAGTGGGCTGGGCGCTGCAGCAGGATTACGCGGATGCAGCGGCAGCGGTTCTGTCCGGCGAAGGCCACGAAAACACCGTTTACGAACTTTCAGGCAAACTATTAACTCAGGAAGAAATCGCTTCAGCCCTTGGGGAAGTATTGGGCAAAGAAGTTCCCGTTCAGCATGTTGACGATGCTGCCTATCGCGATATCATGAAAAATGCGGGTGTGCCGGATTTTCTGATTCCGATGGTTGTCGATATCCAAAAAGGCATTCGTGAAGGCACACTTGAAGTCGAAAGCGATGATTTTGAAAAAGTGCTCGGCCGTCCGCTCACGCCAATTAAAGAAGGATTGGCTCAAATCGTTGCAAGAATCTCAGAAGCGAAATAATGATCAATAGGATTCGAAAGAGTGATGAACAGAATTACAGTGTTCATCACTCTTTTTTTAAAAGATAGATCAAAAAAGACTCGCCACAATCACCGCACATACTTTATAGCCTAAGTTACTTTTATTAAAATAAGTAAAATATCGACTGAATTCCAGAGCTAATGATGAAGGAATAAAAAGACAGGCATGTGCGGCTGCTTGAGAAGAAAAACTGAAAGCTGATGGCAGCGCATGAATTTGCAGTGTGTATTAACTTGTAAAGAGCCTCGATAGTAGCCTCTGTTTGGATTGCGGCTCATCCATCATCCCCCGCGACAGTTTCACTATTAAAACTCACAAATATGCACCTGACCGTTATTTGATTTTCCTTTGCTGTATTAAACCTATGGCCACAAGCATGACAGTGCCGAGTAAGGCAATCGGAAGAAACCACCCGCCAAATCCGCTTCCCCAATCTAAAGCGATTGACACGGATTCAATTAATATGAGAGAAAAAATGATTAAGCATGCATTTTTTAAGCGGTTGATCAACTTTCGGCTGAGCAGGTAGAAGTGTTCAGCGTTTGTTTCATTCAGGCGCTTTGGATGATTGTGAATCTCAGGGTGCTTTTCTAGGAACTGCATGAACAGAAGGATAATTAATCCGATTCCCGGCAATATGAAAAGCTCCCATTTTGACCCCCAGCGATCCACTTCACCGAGTGCGTTGTAATGTGCAGGCACCTTTTCGGGGAGCGATCCCCAGACAGCGGCCAATAGAATGATCGATCCCAGGTAAAAGAAATAGCCAAATGCGTTCCAAACCCGTTCCCCTTTTGTCTTTTGAATGTTGATCTTAGAACCGTCGGCTCTGTTCTGCATATGTACCCCTCCTTAGTTTTAAATACGGTTTGACCTATGAAAAAGTTCGGGATTTTCGCCAGCTGGAATGGGGTATATTTGCGGTGAGTCCAGGCAATGTTAAGGGAATGTAAATCATCAGCCGGCAATGTTAAGTTATTGTAAATTTTCGATTTGAATCGTTTACATAGGCTTTAATCTCCATCATAATCATAGTGTTTGGTTTGTAGATTTATGTCGAATTAGGGGGGCACGACTTTGGAAATAGATGTGCAGAAATTGCTTTTTGAATTCATTGGAGGTCTCGGGATCTTTCTTCTCGGTATTAAGTTTATGGGAGAAGGACTTCAAAAATCAGCCGGAGATAAGCTGAGAGACATATTAGATCGTTTTACAAGCAACCCTCTGATGGGTGTTTTGGCAGGTATGATTGTCACGGTTTTAATTCAAAGCAGTTCCGGCACGACCGTTATCACTGTCGGTCTTGTCAGCGCCGGCTTTATGACCCTCCGCCAGGCGATCGGCGTCATTATGGGTGCGAACATCGGAACGACGGCCACAGCCTTTATTATCGGCTTTGACGTTGGGGCATATGCGCTTCCGATCATCGCCATTGGTTCATTTTTGCTGTTTTTCTTAAAGAGCAAAAAATTTCAGAACATCGGACAAATTCTGTTTGGATTTGGTGCGCTTTTCTACGGCTTGGAATTAATGAGCAGCGGGATGAAGCCGCTCCGGACGGTTGAAGCTTTTCATGATTTAACAGTCAGCATGAGTGCGAATCCTATTCTCGGCGTGCTCGTCGGCACCCTTTTCACCGTTCTCGTCCAAAGCTCAAGTGCAACGATCGGGATCCTGCAAGGGCTGTTTGCCGATTCATTAATAGATCTAAACGGCGCTCTGCCTGTATTATTCGGAGACAATATCGGTACGACGATTACCGCTGTACTGGCATCTCTTGGCGCCTCAGTGGCAGCCAAACGGGCCGCGGCCGTTCACGTATTGTTCAACCTGATTGGAACAGCGATTTTCCTGATCTTGCTGAAGCCGTTCACAGCTTTGATTTTAATGCTTCAATCCTCTTTAGGGCTGGACCCTAAGATGGTGATTGCGTTTGCCCACGGGATCTTTAATACGTCGAATACGCTGATTCAGCTTCCGTTTGTCGGCATATTGGCTTTGATCGTTACGAAGCTGATTCCAGGCAAAGATTCGGTTGTGGACTATAAAGCAACACATCTTGATCCGCTGTTCATTCAGCAGTCTCCTTCAATTGCGCTGGGACAGGCGAAAGAAGAAGTATTGCGCATGGGTGAATTTGCGGTAAAGGGACTTGAGGAAACAAAAGAGTTTTTTAATACAAAACAGGCAAAACATGCGCAAAGCGCTTTTCAAATAGAAGATGCGATCAACAATTTGGACAGGAAGATAACCGATTACTTGATCGAATTGTCCGCCACTACGCTTTCTGAACAAGAATCTGAAGAACATCATATGTTAATGGATACTGTCAGAGACATTGAAAGAATCGGCGATCACTTTGAAAACTTGGTTGAGCTTGGTGAGTACCAGCAATCCAACAGGGTGAAAATTTCCGAAGCGGCAATGGCTGATTTAACGGAAATGCTTGACCTGACCATTTCCACTGTTAAGGAGTCCATCACCGCTCTTGGGGAAAATAACGAAGATGCCGCAAGACGCGTAGTCGAAAAAGAAAATCAGATTGATAAAATGGAACGCAAGCTTCGCAAAAAGCACATTCTTCGCTTAAACGACGGATTATGCAGCGGACAAGCCGGCGTGATCTTCGTCGATATCACCAGCAACCTGGAAAGGATCGGCGACCATGCCGTCAATATTGCTGAAGCTGTTTTAGGCGAAGAAAAGCATTAAAAAACCGGGAGTCATTCCCGGTTTTTTATTTTGTGGGCCTTTTTTATCAAGGTGTGACATATTTACTAAATTGTGATCAAAAAGGAAGAACATTCCTCTTCTGGAGACGTAAATCAAGTATAATGGTTTTATTCTTTAGGAGGTATTAAGATGCATAAATACAGAAGAAGAAACACAACGGCCTTTACGGTTATGTCATATTTCACATTTTTCGCGGGAGTCTTTTTATTTGGTATCGGGCTATACAATGCGGACAATCTGCAGCTCAATGAAAAAGGCTATTACATAGCCGTGATGATTTTAGTGGCGGTCGGCGCGATTTTGACCCAGAAAGTGACGAGAGACAATGCCGAGGACAATGAAATCATTGCGGAGCAGGAGAGAAGACAGAATTTGTCTAGCGGCGAGTAAGCATAAAAAAAGCATCTTTAGGGATGCTTTTTTTTAATTTGAAATACTTTTATATTTATTTTCCAAAACGAAATCAATCATTCCAATAATTTTTGTATGGTTCGTTTTTTTTCTAAAGTGTAAAAAGTTTTGTTCTTTGTTTCTTTGAGATTTAGTGATCGTGCCGAACACCCAGATGGAGCTCATGATAAGTAATATCGATAACAAAGCCGGAAAATAACCTTTTGAAACGGCGGGTAAAATGGAATTGGCTTGACCCGAACATACAGTAGTTACAATGGAGGCGAATATGGAACTGGCGAGCGAAGCTTTGATCACGTGGCTGTTTTAGCGTAGGACCTGAAAAATAAACTTTCAGCCGGTTTAGCGTGGATAAATCTTGTTTTTCGAGGTATGCCATCAGCTCTTCATCGTTTTCAGCTTTCGATAACAATAGAGTTTCAGCGGTTTGTTTTGTTTCTTCGAATAGTTGTTTGTCTGTTTGCATGTCTTGGTCTCCTTCTTATTTAGTTTGAATGATAGAGAATCAAAGCAGAGGGGAATGTTCCTCTGCTTTCTAATTGAATTCCTTTTTAAAGCGTTCATCTAAAATGAAATCAATCATACCCGTGATTCTGGAATATTCCGCTCTTTTTTGGAAGTGCAGGATTGTTTGCATCGGTCCTTTTCGCGAGGAGATCAGCATCTTGACGATCCAAAGAAAAGAGAAGATCAGATAGAACATTAAGAAGAATGAAAATAGCCTTGAAAGACCATGGTTGAGGGAGGAGATCTGACCAGATAAAAAGGCCGCCATAATGACAGCAGTCATACTGCTAAAAAAATCCCTTTAATCAAATACGTTAATGTAAAACTTGGATTTGAAAAATAGATTTTTAGCTGATTTAATGTAACAGATTCTTGATTTGCAAGGTATGTAAGCAGCTCTTCGTCACTTTTGTGAGACTCAAGAAGTTTGGCTGTATGTTCAGCTTTTTGAAATAATTGTTTTTCGTTTCTCATTGGATTGTCACTCCTATTCATAAAAAACATGAGATTTTATTGGTTCGGTATATTTTTTAATGCCTTTTTGTATTTTTGTTGTAAAACATAATCAATCATTTTTACGATACGTGCAAACTCGGCTTTCTTGGAAAAGTGTGTAATGAATTGAATCGGCTTTTTTTTTAGGATGACAAGCTGTTTAAGCACCCAGAATAAACACCCCGTAAATATGACAGCTAATATTATAATGGAGATGCCGGAAATGAAAGGGAATATCGAATCTGCTTGACCAGAAAGAATTGCAGTTATGAACGAAGCCAATATTATACTGAAAAATGCTGCACTGATGAAATAATGAAGCGCAAATGAAGGATCTGAGTAATAGACTTTCAGCTGATTTAAGGTCAGTGAATCTTGTTTAGCGAGAAAGGCTAATAGCTCTTCGTCGCTCTTATCGCGGTAAGTTTTAAGGGTTTTGGCTGTTTTCTGCGTTTCAATGAATACTTGTTTGTCTGTGTTCAATGTTAATGCCTCCACGATACTTGATATATATTAAAGATTAGAAAAACTGCATAAATATATTATATTATGTATTTATGCAGTTTTCATTAAATAAGGAAATTAATGAGATATTAGTTCGCCAAATATTGCAAATAACACAGCAGACAACGCCGTGCCAATAGCGATTTCAGCACGCTATTACAACAGCTGCATCCCCGATTGTTCTTCTTTTCTTTCATTATGCTTTCACTAATAGATCTCAAACATATGACATAAAAAAATACGGAAATTGACTCCTTCACTAAATGAAGCGAAGTCAATTTCCGTATCTTGTTTATCTCAACAGCCCCAAGCTTCCTGTCAGCCGCGCAACTTTTTTCTTATCCCCGCAAATGCCGATTCCAAAATAGCGGTAATCGGAAGCTGCGGTGCTTTGAAATGCCTCAATATATGCTTCATGTATGAATGCTTTGCGCTACATCGGTGAAATCAACCGTCAGAATATCGTTGAATTCGTCGGTCAGCAGCTTTTGACTTAATTGATGAAGCAGCTCGGCATTGCCTTTTAAAATGGGGATTGGGATTTTGACGATACCTAAATGGTCGATTCCCGAGCCGTCTGTTACAGTTTCTCCAATCAGATCGGGTTTGTTTTTGCCGAGGGCCGCCCCCAGGATGGCAGCTGTATTGGCGATTAGCCCGAGCGGCAGGCTTTCATCGATGATCAGTGCGCATTTTGTCTCTTCCCTCAAATTTGTTCCTCCTTCAGCTGCGGTTTTGGTTTTGTTTCAGAAATATAAAGGCCGGCCAATGTGAGCGCTCCTCCGCAAAAAGCAACCCATGTCAGTTTTTCTTGCAGAATGATAACGGATGCCGCAATAGTGATGACGGGCACCATATAGATATAAGCGCTCGTTTTTACCGCTCCAAGCACACCGACCGACCAGTTCCATGTCACAAAGCAAAGCGCAGATGCGCCCGCGCCTAAGAATAGGATGTTCAACCAATTGACGGGGGAGGAAAAAGGGCTTGCGTCGAAGCGGAAATCAAACAGGAACAGAGCGGGAACCATGAATAGCAAACCGTACAGAAAGATCCGCTGTGTGCATTGGATTGTATGGTAACCGAATGTGCTGATTTTTTTCATCAAAATCGCATATGCCGCCCAGACGAATGCGGAGGCAGCAGCGAGAATGTCGCCGAGCGGATTCAATTTAAGCATCATTTGTCCATTAAAGAAAATGAGCGCAAGTCCAGTGAAAGCGGCGGCGAACCCAATGAAAAAGCGGGGCTCCAGCTTTTCGCCCGAAAGGAGAAAATGCGCCAATACCGCGGTGATCATCGGAATAACCGCGACGATCATGCCGGCGTTTGAGGCGTAGGTAAGAGTAAGCGCGATGTTTTCCAACAGAAAGTAAAGCCTCACTCCGCATAAACCTGCTCCCGCAAACAGCGCTTCTTGCCTCCAGCTCCGGAAAGTCAGCACATGCGGATGCACCATGATCAGCACAATCAACCCGATGAGAAAACGGTAAAACAATATATCTACGGGCGGGAAATCCTCGAGCAGCACCTTTGTTGAGACAAAAGTAGTACCCCAGATGATGATCGTGATCACAGCTGCGAGGTGTCCGGCGGTTTCGCGTCTTGTCTTCATCCTTTGATCTCCTGCCTGTCATATTCAAAAATTTTCATATATTGTTTGGGCGTCAGCCCGACCTGCCGCTTGAAAAATTTCGTCATATGGCTCTGATCACTGAAGCCTGTTTGGAAAGCCGCATCGATTGGTTTTACGCCTTCTTCCAACAGCTTCTTCGCATGATTGATACGAACGGTTTCCAAGTAGCTGTAGGGGGAAATTCCTTTCTGCTTCGTAAACGACCGCAGGAGGTGATACTTGCTCCAGCCTGTCAGCCTGCTTAAATGTTCAAGCGTAATGTTTTCCTGGTAATGGGATTCCAAATAACTGCACACCGCTTTGACTTCGTCGGACGGTTCAGGTGCATTTTCAAGAAACGTGACATCAGAATACGTACGAATCAGCTCTTCGAGAAGGTTGAGAAAAAGCTCCTCTTTTTTCAAGGCTTTTTCTTTTTGCAATATTTGAATGTGTAGCTCCTTCAAGCTGGCGTTCAGCTCATGGCGGAACAAGACATTCTCCGTGAAATATGGGAGGCTGTCGGCCCCAGTGATCTCCTTCACAAATCCTCTCATAACATCAGGCATCACGTTAATGCAGCGGTAATCGAGCGCCTTTCCGTCAATCTGCTCGCAACTGTGCGTGTCATAAGGATTGAAAAGCACGAGATCGCCTTGATTAATGATGTATTCTTCTCCCTTGCAAAGCAAATAGCGCTGCCCCTTCTCAATAAAACCAATCACAAAATACTCGTGGAAGTGATTCGGAAACTTCTGGATAATGCCTTTAAAGCGGTAGGCTTCAACATTTAGATCAGGGTCGAGGAAAAGCGTGCGGGTTTCATTTCGCATGGCGGGCCTCCTTGGTGTGATGATGTTTAAGTTTATCATGTTTATGGGAGATTTCTTGTATGATGTTGCTTTATGAAAAAAAGATACAATGGAAGAAAAAAAGAGGTACTGAAAGTGAAAAAGAAATGGATTGCATCAATTGCCTTCACGATGATGCTGGGCATCGGAATCACGATTTACTGTCTGTTTTTTGAACATAGCAAACTGAGCGAACTGACTTCAGACGGGGAATGGGAGCTCTCGTATTCTAAAGAAAGGGGAGATCAATATTGGAATGGCTATGTTTCGAAGAAAACGAGTGAAGATGCGGAGTTAAAGAGAGTCGTGTTTTTTGTGAATGGAAGAGAGACGGTTGATTACGAAAAGGATGAGCAAGAGGAAGGCGGAACACATTCTGATATAGTCAATGTTGTCTGGTTAGGTGATGCCCCAGAAAAAAGTGAGCAATTTGAAGCTGTCGTGGAAAGGAACCAGAATGGTGGATATCATAAGGAGAGGATTAAACTGACAGAAAAAAACGGGTTATAAAGATTGAACCATTGTAACTTTTGGTGTAAAATTACACTAAAAGTTACAATGGAGGTTCTCCATGGATAAAGAATACATAACCGAACTGATCTCATCCAAATTAAGATTAATCCGGGCGGAAAGCGGCTATACGCAGGAGAAAATGGCGAACGTGCTCGGGATGTCGAAGAAAACGCTCGTGCAAATCGAAAAGGGCAGGTCGGCTGCGGGCTGGGCGCATGTTGTCGCGGTATGCGCGCTTTTTCGGAACAGTGAAGTGCTGCAGGCCGTCCTCGGGGATGAGCCCCTTGAGGTGGTGGAGACTGTTGCTCACCGAAGCATCGACAGACCAAAAGGGAAGACGCTTGGCGGAAAGGTGTGGTGGCGGGACATTGAGAAAAAAGGAGAGTTTCGCCTTCAGCAAAACTTGATTTCTCACCATTACCGCATCTTGGATTCGTATGACGACCTATGGTTCAGCACGTTTGAAAAGCAGGATGCAGTTGCGCGTTTGGACGAGCTGTTAAATGAGCAGGACGGGGTGGAATGATGAAAAAGATAGCAGAGGCATCAAAATCCTCTGAATTGGCTGGTCTTGATCCCCGCAAGACAAGACACGGGGAATAACACTGCGTGTCTCATCTGGGGAATCGGACGTGAGAACAGTTTTCGCCCGCCTTATTCTCACTCCAGCACATCATCAAGCAGCTTCCACATCAGCTCCCTCCGGTTTCCTGCGCCCGTCTTCAAAAAAAACGATTTCAAGTGGTCTTGAACAGTGTAAGCCGATATATGCAATTCGTCTCCGATGGCTTTTGTTGATAGTCCGCGGATGACCCGGTAAGCGATGTCTTTTTCCCGGTCGGACAGGCTGTAGGCTTCCGCTATCAGCGGAATGGTTTCTGCGGGTGAAGCAGGCTCAAATGAAACGGCGATCTGGCCTGACGGTCCAAATCCGTCTAAACGGCTCGCTTTAATGGATAGGCAGGAATGGCCTGGAATCGAGATGACCGTTTTTGCCGGAGCTGTAGTTTCAGCCGCTGCGCGCGTGCAGACGGCTCGGACGGGTCTCGGCACGGCTTCGCTGCCGATGCTTTCCCAGCCGCGCAAGATGTTCAGCCAATGGAGGGCCGTTCGATTGCATGACAAGAGCTGCAGGTCTTCCGACAAAATCAGAATGCCTCCGACATGTTTCATGTGAAACACGTCTTTTTTTGGCAGATGGTGTCTGAATTGCTGAAGATGCCGGCCGATAAGCGGTGCAAGAGAAGCGAGCAGGCTCTGATCCTTTTCTGTAAACACCGGCTGTCCACTTTTCCTCAGGCAGTGTGAGGTGTATCCCAAGCACTGCCCCTTGCTGAGCGGTTTGTGATATCGTTTGACATCTTGTTAGAAAGTGAGATGATAAATATTAGAAAAGAATAGAAGGAGTGGGGAAATATGCAGCCTGAAGATATTGTCAGAAGCGGTCCAAACCAATACGTTTGCAGAGAGGGGATCGTGAAAGAACTGCCGTCATTTGCGAATGCATTCGAACGTCCTGTCATCATTTCAGGGGTTAAATCGTTTAAAGCTTTTACACGTTATACGACGCCTCCAGCCGATTGGAAAGTCGTTCAGCATACGGGCTGCAGTTCCCTAAATAAGATTAAAAAAGCAGCAGAGGAAGCAGAATCAGCAGACGTCATCATAGGAATAGGCGGGGGAACCGTCTTAGATACAGCGAAGGCAGCCGCCGATTTGCTGAACATTGAAGTCATGACGATTCCGACGATCCCGGGAACATGTGCGGCAAGCACGCCGTTAAGCGTCATCTATGACGATGAAGGTAACTTTTCGGGCGTCCAATATCAGAAGCGCTCCAGCTATTTGACACTGGTCGATCCGCTGCTGCTTCTCTCTTCACCGGTCGCTTATGTGAAAAGCGGAATCGGCGATACGCTTGCGAAATGGTATGAGGCAGAAGCGATCATCAGAAATACGGCCGATTCGCTTTCTATCATGGTTCAGACAGGGCTGAGGCAGTCTGTCTATATTCGGGATATTTTGTTGACAGAAAGCCTGAAAGCCATAGAGAGCCTTGAAAAAGGCGAATCCTCCCCAGCTTTCACAAATGTCCTCGAAGCGGTCATTGCGCTGGCAGGCACAGTAGGCGGATATGCGGGCCGCTACGGCAGAATGGCCGGGGCCCATGCCATTCACAACGGCTTGACGTTCATCCCCGAAACCCATCGTGTGCTGCACGGCCAAAAGGTAGCCTACGGGATACTGGTGCAGCTTGCTTTAGAAGGGCGGACAGATGAAATAGCCGAACTGATTCCCTTTTATGAAGGGCTCGGTTTTCCGAGAAGACTTAGCGATTTGGGCATTTTAGAAAATATTGAAGCGGCCAAACGGATCATCGCCGCCCATGCCGCGCGTCCGGATGAATCTTTATGTTTGATGGGATCTTTTCATGAAGCGGATGTGATTGCGGCGATAGAGTCGCTTGAATAAACCCGGTTTTATACGCCTTTGAACTATTCAAAGGCGTATTTTATTTTTAGCGACTTCTTGAGAAAAAAACCACTCTTGTAAACAAGGTCTTTATCACTATATTTTTGTAAAAAAGTATCAGCTGCCGCCGATATAAATAAAAACTACTTTGTTTGGAAGAAGGGGGAGCAATGTGAAAAGCCCAAGATGGAACAATATCACAATCGGCGGCAAATACGGCATTATTTTCTTTGTGATGTTAACAGCGTTTTTAACATCCGTTTTGATTACATATGGTCTGTTAAAAGATACGAGCCAGACGGTTCAGGATACGAAATCGAAAAATGAAACGGCCGTTCAGTCGGCAAAGCTGATGTCCCTATATCAAAATAAATATTTGCACATTCCGGAGTACATCATAAACGCCCAGGATGAAAAGCTGACCGATTATATGAAGTACAGCCAGGAATTTGCCGATACGGCCAAAAAGCTGAAAAAAGAGCTGCATTCGGATGAGCAGCTTGACATGTTCGACCAAATCATTGAAAACAATCATTCACTGGATGAGTACTTTTTCAGCGAAATTGTTCCCAACGTGCAGCAAATCAACACCGAGAAATTTTTAACCCTTCAGAAAAAAGCGAACAAGCTCAAAGAGGAGACGATGACGTTAGGCGAAAGCTTGAAAGAAAACGCTGTCAAAACCAATGTTGAGTCAATTGGACAAGCCCAATCCAATATGACGAAAACCATTTATATTTTAGGCGTCTCAATTCTGATTTCGGCGATTGTGTCGGCGGGACTCCTGATCATTGTCAGCCGGCAGATCAAGAAAAGTCTGAAGCGTGTTGTGGCAGCAAGCGAAGAAATTGCAAAGGGTCATTTGAACTTTGAAGCCCTTGATTACAAAGGAAAAGATGAAATCGGCCAGCTTTCGCAAGCGGTGAATCATATGGGCGGAAGCCTGCGTGAGATGATCGTCGAAGTATCAGGGATCGCAGCCGAAGTCGACAAGCAATGTCTTACGTTTACGAGCGTCTCGGCTGATGTCAGAGAAGGAAGCGAACAGATCGCTGTCACCGTTGAAGAATTGGCAAACGGGGCCACGAATCAGGCAAATGAAGCAGCTAATATTTCCGAGCAGACACAGGAGCTCACCGGGCAAATTCAGCACGCTCATGAAAGCGGCGAAACGCTGGCCCGGTTTTCAAAAGAAGTGCTTCACGTGTCTGTCGACGGCGACAAACAGATGGCTCAATCATTGGAGCAAATGAATGTCATCAATCATGTAATGGAAGCATCCGTAGAAAAAGTCAGTGTGCTGGAGGAACAGACACAGTCAATCCACAAGCTTGTCGAAATGATAACAGGTATGGCCGAACAAACGAATTTGCTCGCATTAAACGCGTCCATAGAAGCGGCAAGGGCCGGCGACGCCGGAAAAGGGTTTGCCGTTGTAGCCGGCGAGGTGAAAAGACTGGCTGAAGAAGTGAAAAGCTCTGTCGGCAGCATCACCGAAATCGTCACGGCGATTCAAACCGAAACATCTTCCATGGCCGGTGATTTAAAAACCGGTTTTTCAGAAGTTCATAAAGGAAAAAACCAGATTGAGACTTCCGGCCGATACTTTTCAGAGATTAAAAATAAAGTGACGGATATGGCTGGCCGTGTATCGGACATTTCGGAGGCATTATCGCATTTCAGACGTTCAAGCGAGGAGATTAACGGCTCGGTCGAGCATATCGCGGCGATTTCCGAAGAAAGCGCGGCCGGTTCTGAAGAAATTTCAGCGTCCGTACATGAGCAAAGCGGCTCGATTGAAAAGATGGACGAAAGCGCAAGGCTTCTGGGAGAGATGGTTGAACGGATGAATGTGATGATCAAACGGTTTAAGCTCTGATGCCGATACAGAATGGGGGGTTTTAATGTTGTCGATATATGTGAAAAGAGGGCTGTTGGCACTTGCGCTGTTCAGTCTCCTCACAGCTGTTGCCGGGTGCTCATTCAATTCTGCTGAAAAAAGCGCCAACCGTGAAGAAAAAGTAAAGCTGATTGCCGACTCCGACAAATTGTACGTCGGTTTTGCCATCGATACGCTGAAGGAAGAACGCTGGTACAAAGATAAAGAAGCGTTCGAGAAAGAAGTTAAAAACCTCGGGGGGGAAGTCAAGACGCTTGCCGCTAACGGAAATAAAGAAGTTCAGATTCAGCAGGCCGAGCTCTTGATCAGCGAAGGCGTCGACGTGCTTGTTGTTGTACCGGCAGATGCGGATGCCGCGGCGGAGATCGTGAAAAAGGCGCACAGCGCCGGTGTAAAAGTGATTTCGTATGACCGGCTGATTCGAAACGCGGATGTTGATTATTACGTTTCATTTGATAACGAAAAGGTCGGGGAACTGCAGGCGGAAGCGATTGTAAAAAAAGCGAAGAAAGGAAACTTCGTATATATCGGCGGATCGTCTCTTGACAACAATGCGGTCTTATTCCGGAACGGCGCCATGAAAGTGCTCGAACCGTTGAAGCGGCAGGGCAAAGTCAAGCTCGTGCTTGACGAATATACGAAAGACTGGCTGCCAGAAGAAGCGAAAAAGAACATGAAAAAAGCATTGAACAAGACGAGAGATATCGACGCCGTGATCGCCGCCAATGACGGTACGGCTGGCGGGGTGATCGAGGCGCTTCAGGAGGCGGGCCTGGCCGGGAAAATTCCGGTGTCCGGACAGGACGCGGAAATTCAAGGCGTCCGACGAATTGTGAACGGTACGCAGACGATGACCGTTTACAAACCGATTCCCGCGCTTGCCAAAAAAAGCGCTGAAATGGCTGTTCAAGCGGCGAAAGGCGAAGCGATTCAAACCGATACAACCGTCGAAAACGGCAAAGCCAAAGTACCGGCGATTTTACTTGAGCCGTATGCCGTTACGAAAGGCAATATCAATGAGACTGTGATCAAAGACGGCCATCTGTCCAAAAAAGATATTAATAAATAAAACGAAGTCAGCCATCCGCTACAGGATGGCTGACTTTGTTAAATTTCCACTTTCACATCGGCGCTTTTCTTAAGCTTTTCGACCTGCTGTCCGAGTTTTTCCTGTCTTTTTTGCTGTTTGAGCATATCTTGGATTTGCTGTTTGACATCGTCAAACGCAGGTGTGTTTTTCTGTCCGCTGTCTTTTTGCTGTGCGGCAAATTGATCATAATAGTCTTTGATTTCTTTGTCTGTAACCTGATCTGTCGGCAGTTCTTTGTCAATATATTTCTCTGTTTTGATGCTGTCGGCAATGTCGCTTTTCAGCGTGTTCATGTTTAAGCCTGCTTTTTTGACCGCTTCCTCAAAATCTTGCTCGTTTTTATACTGCTTTTTGCTTTCGTCCAGCTGTTTTTCAATTTCTTTCTCAGATGCTTTGTAGCCTTTTTTGTCCGCTTCCTGCGTAATTAAAGCCTGTCCGATCAGGCTGTCGATCGCCTGCTTTTTGATTTGCTGCGCCGCATCTTTAGAAGTCGGGTCCTGTCCTGTTTGCTGATATTGCATTTGAGCGGTTGATAATACGCTGTTATAGTCCTTGCCTGTGATCTTTTCATCGTTTACGACAGCCACTGTTTTTGTGTCATCAACCTTTTGCTGATCAAGCTTTTTCTGCATTGCTTTTATTTGCTTTTCCTGATCCTGCTGCCCGCTTTGTGCGGTTTTCGCTTGATCGTTGGCCTGGGATTGCTGATCATCATGATTTGAAGAGCAGGCGCCCAACACGACAGCCAATAATCCGATCATGAGAGATGATATGCTTTTTTTCATGATATATCTCCTTTCTTCAAACAGAAGTGAATCTTAAAATGACCTTTAGTGGGCATTCTAAACGATCGTCTCTGAAAAAGAAACCATTTGGAATCAATTTTCCAAAATGTAATCGAATTGAAAGGAGATCGTAATGTGATGACCGAGTTCCGGTTTACTTGATATGCTTCGAATCAAAGCCGTACACTTCAAAGTCCTTCGCAAAAATGTCGTGCACCAATTCTTTTGTTTCGTCATTGTAAAAGCTCTCAAAAGTCGGAAACGCCCAGTCGAAGGTTGACATAGTCAAAACGGTGTCAGCAAACTTCCCTTTTTTAATCATAATGTCTGACAGATGGTGCGGTGATTGTGACAGCTGTGATAACGGAGATTTCAATAATTTGTATTTGTTTTCAATCTCTCTGATTTGTGCGCTGAATTGCTCGAGGTAAATATAATTGGTGACAAACTCTTCTTCTCCTTCGATATACTGGGGACCAAGGTGTCGGTCAATGGCATTGATATCCGTCCCGAGATCTTTTAGATGATGCAAAAATTGCGTGAAAGAAAGCCCTGTGTTTATATCACTGTTGAACAGACAAATAAAATTCGGGGAGCAAATCGCTGCCAGAAAGGAACTGACTGCTCTCCGAAAAGGGTTGCGTACAACCTTGTAAGTGTCCTTTTTACCCTCTCTTAAATCCGTCAGAAGATCCTTCACATAATTCGGCTTCTGCGTATAGATCGCATTTCTGTAGTGGTGAACTTCTCCGGCGCATCTTCGATTGACATCTTCAAGCAGACCGTTTTGGAAAAAGAACCAGCGATTCAGCGTCGTGCAGCCGCTTTTTGGAATCCAGAACAGAATGATCGGAAAATCCTCAGCATAAAGAGGGGTATAAAGGTAAATCAAGCGATTCAGTCTCTCATCTTCAAACATACAGAACACATCCACTTCTTACTTGGTTTTGGGCGCGCTTGAGACAGCGGCTGCCTTTATACACAAAATATGCCGCCGGCAATGAATTGATAGGGCGATAATATAAAAATATTTTAAAATGATAAGACCGGCAGTTAAATCCTTATTGAACCACATATAGAAAATTAAGTTATATTTTAAAACCATTTTATGATACTAGAGTGAGCCTGTACAATTCATATTGATGGAATTTTTTGTTTCACTGCATGCTCCCCCTGAGGTAACATAAAAATGAGAGATGCCTGGGGCAAAATAGCTTGCAGGAAAAAGGAAGGGAGGGTATCCATGCAGATTCGCATGACTGAATATCAGGTTCCCGACCCCGAATCGGGGCCGTACGGGATCACAGTATGTGCAAACGGGCGCATTTGGTTTACTGAACAAAAGGGGAACCGGATTGGTATGCTCACAGAGTCCGGGGATATCACCGAATATACGATTCCGACGGAGAGCGCAGGCGCCTCGATTATTACGTCCGGGATTGACGGCGAGCTTTGGTTTACAGAGTATAAAGCGGGGAAAATCGGCAAAATCACGCCTCAAGGGAAAATAACCGAGTATGCTCTTCCACCGGGTGCTGCCCCGTTTGGAATCGCTGCAGGCTGTGACGACGCCATGTGGTATACAGATATGGCCGGACATCAAATCGGCAGGCTGTCCTCTTCAGGCGAAATAACAGAATACAAACTGCCCAAACCAGGAGCCTTCCCGTCATTTATTACAAGGGGAGCAGACGGCGCGCTCTGGTTTACACAAAACCAAAGCGGCTCCATCGGGCGAATAACGGCAGATGGAGACATCAGCGAGTATCCGCTGCCCCAAGAACAATCCGGCCCGGTCGGGATCACTGCCGGCCCGGACGGGGCTTTATGGTTTACAGAAATAAACGCAAATCAAATTGGGAGAATAACGGTCTCAGGAAAGATCAGCGAATACCAGCTTCCGACAGCGCATGCACGCCCGCACGCGATTGCCGCAGGCGGTGACGGAGCACTGTGGTTTACGGAATGGGGCGCGGGTCAAATCGGCCGCATTACAGTCGACGGGGATATTACGGAATATCCAATCCCGACGGCAGATTCTGAACCGCACGGGATAGCGGCCGGATCAGCCCATTCGATCTGGTTTGCAGAAGAGTGCGGCCGTATTGGGAAAATCTCTATCCAAAATTAAGAAACGTCCAGCCAACTGGACGTTCTTTTTTTATTGTTATTCCGTTCTCGTTTCCATTCTGCGGTTGGGCGAGCCAAGGCCTTTATTCATCAAGTAAAAATGGAAAATGTATTCACCGATCGCCATAGCGACAGCTGCAAAAAACGCGGCCAATGCAGCGGTGTTGGCAGCCGTTCCCATCGCAAGAGCCATCAGCCAAACGACAAGAAAAGCGACGCCTAAATCGGCTAAAGTGGCCGTGATGTTGTTGGTTTTCGGCAGAATAAACAAATCACCCAGCAAATAGGATACTGCGCCAAGAACAATCGTGATGAATAGGGTGTTTTCAAAACTAAAACTAAACCCGAGCCCTAGAACAAGGTACAGAATCACAATCGTCATGATGCCTTTGATGGCAAGGGCTTTCACATGTTCCATAACCATTCGCTCCTTTATACGGGATTTTAGTTTTTCTTTTCCTCGTATTCAGAAAATGAAACATGCAAACTTGCATTCTTAACGGGCTCAGACGGATTCCAGCTATTTTTTCGGTTTGTTGCATAATAGATGGTATAGCATAACGCCATAAACGGCACACCGCAAAAAAGGGCGATCCTTTGGTTCGGATCAAAGGCAATGCCAATGCAGGATGCCAGGCATAGCAGAAAAGCGGCAATCGGTACGGCCGGATAAAGCGGTGTCCGGTATTTTAAGTCGTCTGCGGTGTTTCCCTCAGCCAAAAAGCGTCTGCGGAACATGAACTGCGAAGCCGCAATGCTCATCCAGACAGCAACAACGGCAAACCCTGAAATCGACACAAGAACGATGTAGACGGAATCAGGCGCAAACACGCTGGAGAGCAGCGACAGAATGCCGCCGAGCATGCTGAAGATCAGCGCGTTCAACGGGATTCCCCGTGAAGTCAGCTTTTGAAATACGGGGTGCAAAGTTTTTTCTTTTGACAGTGACCAGAGCATCCGGGAGCATGCATACAAGCCTGAGTTGGCCGCGGAAAGCAGAGCCGTCAGAATTACAAAGTTCATGATGTCGGCCGCATATGGAACACCGATGCGGTCAAAGACGACGACAAATGGGCTTTTGATCACACCGGCTTCTTTAACCGGAATGAGGCACGAAAGCACGAAAATCGTTCCGATGAAGAAAAGCACCAGTCTCCAGAGTGTTGTCTTGATCGCTTTTGGAATGTTCTTTTCCGGTTCGGCGCTTTCTCCGGCGGCAATTCCGATCAGCTCCGTACCCGAAAACGCAAAATTCACGGAGAGCATCGCCATAAAAATTGGAAGGAAGCCGTTTGGAAAGAGACCGCCTTCTCCTGCAAAGTTTGAAAGAAGCGGTGCAGCGTCTGCATTTTGTATCGGGATGATGCCGAATATCGCCGCTCCTCCTAATATAATAAACAATATAATGGCAAGCACTTTAATGCTTGAAAACCAAAATTCGGATTCGGCGAAAAATCTCACTGAGACAGCATTGAGCGCGAAAATCAGTGCAGCGAATACCGCGCTCCACATCCAGACTGAAGTATCGGGGAACCAGCGCTGCATTAATAACCCGGCAGCGGTAAATTCCGAACCGAGCGCGACAGCCCAGGTCAGCCAGTATAGCCAGGCGACGGTGAATCCGGTGCCCGGCCCGATGAATCTGGAGGCGTACATATGAAACGATCCGGTGACAGGCATGGCGACCGATAATTCGCCGAGGCAGAGCATGACAAGGTAGACGATCAGAGCCCCGGCCAAGTAGGCTAGAATCGTTCCGGCAGGACCAGCCTGTGAGATCGTATAACCGGAACTTAAGAAAAGGCCCGTGCCGATAACGCCTCCTAAGGAAAGCATGATAAGGTGTCTCGTTTGCATTTTTCTTTGAAAGTTCTGGCGATTGGTGTTTGGCTGTTCCATTATACCTCCAGCTTTCTCGCCCAGGCGGCGACGGCTTTGATGTCCTCAGGCGTTGTTCTGCAGCAGCCGCCGATCAGCTGTGCCCCTTGGTTATACCAGCTGCGGGCGCTTTCTCCGAAAGAAGTTTTACATGCCGCGCCATGCCATGTTTTCGTTTCCGGGTCATACTGTTCACCGGAATTTGGATAGACGATAATCGGTTTAGCTGTATGCTTTTTGATGCCGCCGATGAGCGAAGAGACATGCTCCAGCCGCGTACAGTTTACTCCTACTGCCGCAACCTGGTCATGCTGATCGAGCCACTTCGCGCATTCGCCGGCTTTCGTACCATCGCTGATATGGCGTCCGTCTTTAGCGCTGAAACTGATCCACGCATGTGTATCCGGGAACTCTTTTAATAAATGAACGATAGCTTTTGCTTCTGAAAGGCACGGTATTGTCTCACATGCCAAAATATCGGCGCCTGCTTCGATTAAAGCGCCCATTCTCCGCCTGTGAAAATCGGCCAATTCATCTTCTGTGACGCCATAATTTCCCCGATATTCGGAACCATCCGCTAAAAAGGCGCCGTAAGGGCCTACTGAAGCTGCTACAAACGGTTTAGGCCGGCCTTCGCGGTTTTCCGGAGCCGCCCAGAATTCATCGCGTGCTTCTGCAGCAAGACGGACAGACTCCCGGATGAGGTGGAGCGCTTCTTGTTCGCTAAGGCCGCGTTTTGTGAAACCCTCAACCGTCGACTGATAGCTGGCTGTAATCGCGCAATCGGCGCCCGCACGGAAATAATCCAGATGGACTTGTTTGATAAGCTCGGGGTTTTCGATGAGAATTTTCGCAGACCACAGGCTATCGTTCAAATCACAGCCGTACCGTTCAAGCTCGGTGGCCATCGCGCCGTCAAGTATAATGACAGGAAATTGTTGTAAAGAAGTTCGGATCGGATTTGTCATCTCATTGTTGAGGCTCTGTCGTTCGAGACCCCGGCCTCCTTTTTTAGAGTTTTTTAAAATATATGAAAAATAGTTTAAAAGACTCGGGAGGTTTTTGTCAATCTACCAATCATCAGTTTTCACCAGTCACTTTTGTCGTTTTCTATTTAGGGTAAAACCGTATGCCGCCGCATACTTTTTTAAAAAAACAGATAAGGGGTATCGGATCGATGAAAAAACTGATTATCAATGCTGATGATTTTGGATATTCAAGAGGTGTGAACTACGGAATTATTGATGCCTATAAGCTCGGAATTTTAACATCAGCGACCTTTATGACGAATATGCCGGGCGCTGGTCACGCGGCCCGGCTGGCTCGCGAATCGCCCGGACTTGGGATCGGCGTACATTTGGTGCTGACCTGCGGAAGGCCGCTTTTGTCTGACCACCGGACGATTGTCGATTCAAAGGGAAGTTTTCGCAATCTCGCATTTTATCAAGGTGCTTTTACAATAGATGCCGATGAATTATACCGCGAGTGGAAAACGCAGATTGAAACATGCATCAACATGGGCTTGGAACCCGATCATTTGGACAGCCACCATCACATCAATGCTTATCCGGGCATCTCTGACGTATTTTTGTCGCTCGCCAAGGAGTATCGCCTGCCTGTCAGACGTAATATGGAGAGCGCCATAATAACGGAAAAAGGAGTGAAAACGACAGACTCTTTCTCACCTGTCCTTGAAGCGGCCTTAAAGGGTGAAGAAGCCGTCTCTGAACTGTTTGAAAAACATAATACCGTGGAGGTCATGGCCCACCCGGCATACCTCGATAAGGAGCTTTTGACGAACTCTTCATATACTTATCCAAGAGTCGATGAACTTGAGTTTTTAACCGATCCGGACGTTGTCATCCGCTTGAACAAGCTTGCGGATGTCCAGCTTGTATCATTTAGGAATTTGACATAAGGAGAATGCCGGAATGAAACATATACTTCAGCTGCTTGGAAAGTCTTTGCTGATTCCGATTACCGTTCTTCCGATCGCCGGGCTGCTGCTGCGGCTTTCTGCGGAGGATATGCTGGATATACCTCTTTTTCAAGCGTCAGGCGTGATTTTGAACAATATGGATGTCCTGATCGCGATCGGCATCGCCATGGGCTTTGCCCGTTCAAAAGATAAAGGGATTCCTGCGCTGACAGGATATTTGGCGATAACCGTGTTAAAAGAGGGGATCGGCATCTTGAATCCGGACCTTGATATGAGCGTCTTCGGCGGGGTGCTCGCCGGCCTGATGGCGGCTTTCATTTATAATCAATTTCAACATGCAAGACTGCCAAGCATGTTTTCTTTTTTTGGCGGAGAGAAGTTTCCGATTACAATGATCGTATTGGTGACGATTCCGGTGGCAGGGTTTTTTTCGGTCGTCTGGCCTTACGCAGAGGCGGCGATCGACGCTTTTAGCCAGTCGCTTGTTGGTCTTGGCGCTTTCGGTGTTTTTGTGTTCGGATTTCTGAACCGGTTTTTGCTTCCGTTCGGACTTCACCATGTCATGAATACGTATATATATTTTGGGCTTGGACGCTATGAGACGGCATCCGGAGAAGCGGTGACAGGGGAAATTGCACGGTTTTTGAATGGAGACCCGACAGCCGGCTACTTTCTCGGCGGGTTTTTTATCACGATGATGTTCGGCATTCCGGCGATCGCTTTGGCAATAGCGCATGCAGCCAGAACGAGAAAAAAAGAAACGAAAGCACTCATGTCTTCCGGAGCAGCCACATCGCTGATCACCGGGATTACGGAACCGGTTGAATTCACGTTTTTATTTACTTCGCCTTTATTGTATTTTCTTCACTCGGTCTATACGGGACTTGCCGGAGCGGTGCTCTGTTTGCTGGGGATTCGTCACGGCTTCTCATGGGGAGCGGGCGCCATCGATTATTTGCTGAATCTTAATTTGTCAGACGGCGGATTATTGATCATACCGGTGGCCGTTGCTTTTTTCGCGCTCTATTATGTTACGTTTTACTTTGTGATTATAAAGCGAAACGTTCCGGTGATCGGAAGGGAGCAGGAAACACCTGAAGGAGACCGGCTGCAGCAGTCTATGGCGGCAGGTATTCTCAAGTATATCGGCGGCCGTGAGAATGTCGTCACTTGTGAAAACTGTATTACCCGTTTGCGACTGAAATTAAAAGACACGTCATTGGCGGATGAAGCCCAATTAAAGCGATTGGGGGCGCACGGTGTGATCATAATTGACCGGCATCATATTCAAATTGTGATTGGAACGGATGCGGGGACTGTAAAAAAAGACTTGCAGAACTTGATCGACGAATCTGCTCCGGATTAAAAACTGAAGTTGCTTTTGAGGAATCTGCGCAGCATCGTACGATTTTTGAACAAATAAGCTTGCACCTCCAGCAGCGTGAGGCTTTATGATGGATATGAATCGTCAGTTGGAGGTGACTCTTATGAAAAAAGATGAGTATTATTCAATCGGTGTTTTCTCAGAAATGACAGGGACATCCATTCGGACGCTCCATTATTACGATGAAATCGGCCTGTTGAAACCTGAAAAAGAGACGGGAACCGGCCGCCGTCTCTACACAGACAGAGATGCGAAAGATTTGCAGAAGATCATATGTTTTAAGTTTCTGGGGTACAGCCTTGAACAAATTCGCGCTTTCATGAAGGATGCATGCTTCGATGCTGGTCTGATTGAGGCGCTGCAGGAGCAGAAAAGGGTGCTGGAGGAGAGGAAGGAGCATATTGAAACAGGGCTGAAAGCGATCGACAGGACGATCGGTCTTCTGGAAGAGGAAGAGGAAATCGACAGTTCTGTTTTCATGAGCCTGCTGAACAGCATCCAGACGGAGAAGGAGCAGCGCGAATGGCTTGAACAGCAGGTGTCTAAAAGTTTTGCCGATGATGTATTCGGCAAATCAGAGGAAGAGATGGCCAAATTGGATCAAGAGTATGTTCGTTTATCTAAGGAAGCCAAGCGGCTCATGGGAAAACCGGTTGATGACCCCGAGGTGCAGGACATGGCAGACCGGTATATGAAGACGAGTTTGGAGTTTGTCGGAGAGGGCGTGCTGTCGGCTTTAGGACAGATGGAGACAATAGAATCGCGGCAGCTGGCAGAGAAATTTCCTTCACCATTTACAAAAGAAGAAGAAGAGTGGCTGCAGCGGGTGTTCGAATATTATATGATTCACAACGATTTCTGTCCCGAAAGCGGCGGATGAAAAAAGGCGGTTCCGGCGGAATTTAAAACACGCCGGAGCTTTTTAATGCAAAAGCTCCGGCTCAATTTTCGTCGTTTGATTATCGAGCGAAACATGCAGTTCATGGTTTTGATTAACCGAAGCGAAAAAGATTTCATCCATTCGTTCAAGCCCTTTCTTCTTCAGCTGGTTTTTGAGCCAGCTTTCTGTTACATTCAATTGCTGAAGGACAGACGTGTACACTTTTCCGTCAACGATGACCGGATATGAAAATTCGCCGCTGCTTTTTTGAATTCCCATATCTTCAGCTGTGATTTCCATTTTATTTGGCTTTTTGTATACCGTTAAATTTCCGTTCGCCTCTACAAACGCCATTTCTACGTCGCTGACATTGAAAACGTCTTTTTCCCGAAGCATTTGCAGAATATTATCCACTGAATATTTGATTCGTTTCAGATTGCCGACGATAAACGTTCCGTTTTTGATGACGATGGTCGGTTCAAATGTAATTAGACGTCCCAGCGTTCGGTTTTTGATCATGAGATTTGAAGCGAGTCTTTGCAATAGGGCAATCGCAGCCACCGCAGCGGCGGTATGCAAATGTTCAATCTTCGGATCGGCTATGTCCGCTCCGACAACGGCACCCAATGTAATAATGATTAAAAAATCAAACACAGGCATTTCTCCGATTGAGCGTTTTCCCATGAACAATGTGACAACCAATAAAAGCGGAAGGATGGTAATGATTCGCCCGTAGACAACCAAAATTTCTTTCACAGTTTCCATTGTCTTTCTTCCTTTTTGTAGCCTTTTGCCAATTCAAGGTTGACGGATGTCATTTTGGAGTTGAGATCATGATATGGATAGGAATCGGTTATTTCTGGCAGCCGGTTGGCATCTTCCTGGTTTGAAATCACACGACCCGCCGAGACAAATCGTTTTGGGGGGATTGTAACACCGATTATTTTTGCTCCCGGTTCGATCACCGTATCCTCCTGGATATAGGCATCAAAAACAAGGCTTTGCATCCCGACAAAAACATTTTTGTCAATTCGAACGGGGCCGTAAATTTGACATTGCGGGGCGAGTGACACTTTCTCGCCTATGTAAATGGAATACGATTCACGATCCTTAAAAACGGAATGTTCAGTAACAGGGCTGTTGTATTCATAGTTTTTCAATCCGTGCAAGACAACTCCGTCCTGGATATTGCAGTCATGGCTGATGAAGATTTTTAATCCCACGTCTCCTCTGATCGAAGAGAAAGGCCCGATGAAAACGTTGCGCCCGATGACCACACTGCCGATGACCGAGGCGAAATGATGGATGTAAGAGGACGCATCAATGTCCGGAATATCTGCTTCTTGATTAAATGACGCCGTGATATTGGGGCTGACATTATCTTGAATCAGCAACTTTTCAAGAAACTTGCCGGCGAGTGATGAAACCGTTAATCCAAGGATGAGTTTGCTGCTTAATTTCATATGACCTGCCTCCTTTATTCAGGTAGTCTGCCTAAAAAACGGGAATATTATTTAATAAAAGCGCGGCGGCGGTCTGAAACCAAAAAAGAGGATATGGAGGAGACAACGGCTAATAAAGCAATGGAGTATGTTTCACTAATCAATTGGTGCGGGAATTTTGGGAAAAACCGATGAAAACGGGATCGCCCGTTTTAACAAACACACGGAAACGATTGCCCTGAGGATCTATTTTAAATGAGGAGAGATTCGAATTTGAAGCTAAAAAAGATGGGCAAATCGTAAAGCATGCGGTAGAGAATCATAAGGAAGAGACAAATACCGCAGCTCCTCCTGCCAAAAAGGATAGAGACACTGGACATGTCGAAAAAACAGGAGGCAACCCGCTGCCGAATACAGGAAATGCCGGTCTGTATCGTGCTTTACTCATTGGACCCATCTTTCTTATTATCGGACTTGCTATGTTTGTTTTAAACCGTAAAAAGACTCAAAATCAAAGTGTGTAAATATTCCCCAAAAAGACGGCGTTACGGTTGTCTTTTTCGTTTGCGGAACAGCATTTCGCCCGCGGCGCCTGCGGAAACGCCGAGCACATAAGCCAATAAATCGCTCCACAAAAATCCATAACCGAGAATGAGCCCTCCGAGCGGAGCGGCTCTGATATTGTCAATCCATGGAGCGTGATACAGCTGGCTGCATTCGATCAAAAAACAAAACACCAGCGCGATCAGCGCCGCGGAAGCCGTCTTCGCGTTTTTGAACAGAAAGCCTGCGCCGAAGAAAATCATCAGCGCCCACAGCGCATCCCCTAAATATACATTCACGATGTCCGGCAGGATATCGGCCGTCTTTCTTGAAGCAAGCCCCGCCGCCATTGCTGCGAATGTCAGCGCAAGCCGGCCTATCCGGCTTCTTTTCATATTCATGGCTGAACCCCGTTTCTGCCAAAGCAGGTTAAGTAAATCTTCGGAGACATGACGGATACGAGAGGAAAAATGTTTTATACCTTTTGGCGTGAAGCGGTTTTAAAATGAACGTGAAAAAGCCGCCGTACCCGGCGGCTTTTCGTGTTATATCGCATTTTTTCTTTCGGATTTTTGTTCGGTGCCGGAGTGCTCCCAGCATTCGATGCCTTCATGGTTTTTAATGACATCTTTATAAAAGACCGGGTCTTTGCCCGCTTTGCGCTGTTTCACATAGTCTTTCAAGGCGGCAAATGCCACTTTTGACAGCAGGAAAATCGCAATCAGGTTGACGATGACCATCAGGCCCATGAACAAATCGGCGAGGTCCCACACAAGCTGGACTTTTGATACCGATCCGAAGATGACCATCGCAAGCACACAGATCCGGTAAATGAAGAGCCATGCTTTGTTCGTGTGCAGGAATTCGATATTCGTCTCGCCGTAGTAGTAGTTTCCGATCAAGGTGCTGAAAGAAAACAGGAACACCATAATGGCGAGAAAGCCTGAGGCCCATGCTCCGATGTGCGTGCTGAGCGACGCTTGCGTCAACTCGATTCCGCTAAGCCCCGGCTCTTTATACGCATCGGAAAACAAAATGATAAAAGCCGTGCTTGAACAAATCACCAAAGTGCTCGTAAAGACTCCTAAAGCCTGGACAAGGCCCTGTTTGACAGGGTGGCTCGTAGTGGCTGCGGCTGCGGCATTCGGCGCGCTGCCCATCCCGGCTTCATTCGAGAAGAGGCCGCGTTTGATCCCGTTCATCAGGGCCGCGCCGATGGCTCCGCCCGCCGCTTGTTCAAGGCCAAACGCATGACCGATAATCAAAGAGATGACGTCCGGCAGTTTCGTAATATTCATCAGCATGACGAAAACGGCGACGCCGATATATAAGACGGCCAGGCATACGACGATATATTCGGACAGCTTGGCGATCCGTTTGATTCCCCCGAATGTAATGATGCCGAAAACAATCGTGATGATAATTCCCAGTGTGAGACGGTCTGTCCCGAACGAGTTTTCAAAAGCGACCGTTATTGTATTGGACTGGACCGCGTTAAACACGATCCCGAAGGACAATGTGATCAAGACGGCAAAAACCGCGCCCATCCAGCGTTTTTTCAAGCCCTTTTCCATATAGTAAGCAGGGCCGCCGCGGAAGCCGTCTTTATCCTTTATTTTATAAATTTGCGCCAGCGTGCTTTCGACAAAGCTTGACGCCGAACCGATGATGGCGATGATCCACATCCAAAAGATAGCGCCGGGTCCGCCCAAGGCAATGGCGATCGCAATCCCCGTAATATTTCCTGTTCCTACTCTCGCGGCCATGCTGATGCAAAAAGCCTGAAAAGGCGAAATTCCGTTTTTGTCGGGCGTTCCTTCCTTTAAAACACGGAACATGTCTTTCAGCAAGCGAACTTGAAAGAACTTAGATTTAAAAGTAAAAAACAGTCCCGAAGCAAGAAGCATAATAATCAATAGTTTTGACCAAAGAAAATCATTTGTGACACCAATGACTTCTTGAAGGAATTGCTGCATGCTTTCACCTCTTTTTTTGTAATTTTAAAAAATACTGAGATCCCATTCACGGGCTATATGTTTTAAAAGCATTCCGCCCGTCATGCTGTTTCCGTAATCGTCAATCGCCGGACCATAGATGCCGATGCCGCATCCGTGCTGAAAAGGCTGTTCTCTTTTCACGCTGGCGGGCACCGCGCACATGATTCCGCCGGAGACGCCGCTTTTTGCCGGAATGCCGACAAAGGCCGCGAATTTTCCTGATGCATTATACATTCCGCACGTCAGCATTAAAGCTTTTGTCAGCCGCGCGACATCCTTCGGAATGACATGTTCACGGCGGAAAGGATGGTATCCGTCATTTGCAAGAATCATGCCGATCAAGGCGATGTCTTCAGTGCTTCCTTCCATAGAGCATTGTTTCAGATAGACTTCAAGCGTTTCTTCAACGTCTGCTTCGAGGAAGCCGGTTTCCTTTAAATAATGGGCCAATGCTCTGTTCCGATGGGCGGTCTGCCACTCTGACCGAAAGACTTCCTCATTGATCTCAAGCCGTTTTCCAATCATTTTTTCAATGACGTCATGAAGCGACTCCATTTTTCCCAGTGCCGATTCACCGGGAAGGATCGACGAAACGGTCAGCGCTCCGGCGTTGATCATCGGGTTAAACGGCTTTCCCGGCTTGTGCATTTCAAGGCGGATGATTGAATTGAACGCGTCTCCCGTCGGTTCTACATCAACACGGTCTAATACGTAAGAAATCCCTTTCGTCAAACACGCTGCGATAAAGCTGATCACCTTCGAGATGCTCTGGAGTGTGAATGATACGTCCGAATTTCCTGCTTTGATCATCGTTTGATCAGAGCCGATCACACAGATGCCGAGCTGGTTAGAGTCGATTTTTCCTAAAGCGGGAATGTATTCGGCGTTGCGTCCGCTTGAGGAAAAAGGACGGTAATGTTCGACCAAATCTTCAAGGCGGGATTGCCAGAAGCGGGCGTCATAGCGTTCTTCCAATACTTCATTCATCGAAATTCCTCCAATCCTGACCTGTTAAAGCCTGCAGGTTTGCTGAAAAAATACGAGGCTCTAAAAGCGGTGATTTGAGCATGGCGGCAGAAGGCAAAGGGGTAAAAGCCTGTGCCGCACAAGTTGTTTTAAAGCCTGTTCTTTCCTGGGAAAAAGGGGTTTGGATTGCACAAGGGAGTGAGTTGCGGAAAAATATAAGCGTTTTCAAATAGAGAAAATATACATTCAATTTATAATGGAACCTACATAAACCTACAAAAAGCGACAAAAAAATTTAAAAAATAAGCCGATTGATTTAAAAATCAAATCGACTGTGGGTAAAATGGGAGTTGCGGATATTGTGCGATTAACGCCAAAATAAAGCAACACGTTTGTAATGGAGGATCAGCATGATGGGTGGAAATCGGGGAAGCGTGATGACAAAAGCGGCCCGGCTTGTTAAAAAAGACGGCTATATCTTAATGGTGATGATGTTAACTGTGCCGCTGGCAGGAGAGCTGAAGTTTTATCCGCTGAACGAGACCTTCAGGGTCAGCTTCGGGGTTCCGACTTTCTTCTTTCTTTTGCTGCTGCTGCGGAATGTGCCGGCTGTGCTGTCCGGCTTTTTAACGGGGGCGGCAGTCGTCGGATTTCGTGTGCTGCTTGATGGATTTGGGCCGGGGCAGATCGATTGGCTGTCATCCTTTTACTACCATTATCCGACTTTTTTCTTTTATTTCACATATGCGTTTCTATTCTACTTGGCAAAAGTGAAACGATTTCAATTTCGCCCGCTCTACATCGGGTTTCTCGGCTTCGGAATCGAACTGATTGCCGATGGAGCCGAACTGGCCGTTCAATATATGATGTTCGAGTCTACCGTCACCCCGGGAAAAATCCGCGACATGATGGCGATTGCTTTTTCCCACAGCTTTATTGTGCTGAGCTTTTTTAATGTCATGAAGCTGTATGAAACGCAATCGCGGGAAAAGCAGATCCGCGAACAAAATGAGCACATGCTGATGATCGTTTCAAACTTATATGAAGAAACCGTTCATTTGAAAAAGACGTTGAAGAATACTGAAGAGATTACAAACGAGTCCTATCAGCTGTACAGGCTCTTAAATAGACAGAGCGATAACAATTCCTCCGTCCGGCAGATCAGCCAGAAAGTGCTGCGCCTCGCCGGTGAAATCCATGAGGTCAAAAAAGACAATCAGCGCATTTTCGCCGGACTTTCAAAATTAATTTCCAAAGAAAGCTTCAGAGACTACATGGCTGCAGAGGATCTGGTCCGGCTTGTGACCGGCATAAATCGAAAGTATGCTGAATCGCTCGAAAAAGACATTGACTTTCATTATTCGATAGACGGAGAACATCCGAAATACCATGTGTATACCGTATTATCCGTAATTAATAATATTATGGCGAACGCGGTGGAAGCGATTCAAAAGCAGGGCTCCATCAGACTCAGCCTCTATAGGCGCGGCGATGACATGCTGGAATGCCGCGTGGAAGATGACGGACCGGGCATTCCCGAGAAAGTCGGAGATGTGGTGTTTGAGCCGGGATACACGTCAAAATATGATGAATTCGGAACTCCTTCAACCGGAATCGGTCTGTCTTATGTGAAGGAAACTGTCGAGGAGCTTGGAGGGAGCATTCGATTCCGGAATGATGCAAGCGGTGTTGTGTTTACGATCAGACTTCCGGTTCAACAATTGATTCAGAAAGGGTGAAGGCCTGTGCGTTTTTTTATTGCAGATGATGACCGTGCTGTGCGATCGATTTTAAAACAAATCATTGAAGACGAAGATTTGGGTGAAGTGGCCGGAGAAGCGGAAGACGGCTGCGATTTGGAAGGACACGTCCTGAATTTGCAGCAAATTGATATTTTATTTGTCGATCTTTTAATGCCGCTCCGCGACGGAATTGAAACGGTTCGTCATTTGCACGGCGTTTTCTCAGGGAAGATCATCATGATCTCCCAGGTGGAATCAAAGGAAATGATCGGTGAAGCCTATTCCCTGGGGATCGAATATTATATACATAAACCGATTAACCGCATTGAAATCTTGAATGTCATTCAAAAAGTCAAGGAGCGCATCGAGCTGGAACGGTCGATCCATGACATACAATCTTCGCTGAACCGGCTTGTGAGCCTCGGCGGCGGGGGGAAAAACGGCTTTAGGGAAAAAAGCATTCAGGAAACGGGCGAATTTCTCCTGTCTGAACTCGGAATCGTCGGGGAGAGCGGATCCCAGGATTTAATCGCCATCCTTCAGTATTTGTTTGATGATGAACAGACCTCATTATATGAAAAGGACTTTCCGCCGCTCAAACAGATTTTTCATCAGATTGCCGTGCAAAAGCTCGGACCGGCTGCTTCACCCGCAGAGATCAACAGGGAGGTTAAAGCGTCTGAGCAGCGGATACGGCGGGCGGTCAGCCATTCGCTAAACCATTTTGCATCACTCGGTTTAACAGACTTTTCAAATCCGCGGTTTGAAAGCTATGCGTCCCGGTTTTTTGACTTTACCGTCATCAGCAAAAAAATGAAAGAACTGCAGAAAGACTCTGCCGCCGTCTTGCCCTCCGCCCGCGTCAACACGAAAAAATTCATTCAGGTTTTCTTTTTGGAAGCCAAGCGGTTGAGTGAAAGCGCTGGAAAAAGAGGTTAAAAAGAGCTTCCTCTAAAGTGAGGAAGCTCTTCTGCATGCCGGTTACCCAGCGTATTCTCTTTTCAGCAGTGAAAACATGTATACGTCAATCAGTCTTCCTTTTGCTTTCTCGTATTCTCTTAACAGTCCTTCCTTTTGAAAGGATAACGAGTTGAGAAGTTTGATTGAAGGCGTGTTTTCGGGCTCTACCTTCGCTTCGATTCGGTTGAGGTTCAAGCTTGTAAAGCCGTAGTCGATCAGTTTTTTGACAGCTTCGGAAGCAAAGCCTTTTCCCCAATGATTTCTTCCTAAGTCATAGCCGATTTCAGCTCTGCCGTTTTCCTGGTCGATCATATTAAAGCCGCATGTCCCGATGACTTCACCCGTTTCCTTTGCAATAATCGAAAAGCGGTTTGCCTGCCCTTCAAGGCTTAAATCATTGATCATTTGGATCATGTCCCGCGCTTGTGAGACGTCTGTAAAAGGCGCGATATTCATATATTTTGTGACTTCCGGGTCTGACCAGTATTGACAGAGGACATCTGCATCCTCCAATTCCATCTTTCTCAAAGTCAATCTTTCTGTATAAAGGGTTTCCATGATCTTGCCTCCAAGTTCCGTTTTATTTAGGAAGGTGAAAGAACCATTCATCTATCTGCGCATTATTCATGTTCATAGGATAAAATGCAAAACTGTTATCGGGAAGCGGATGGATAAATCCCTTTTTTATCCAAGATGGAAAGTGCAATCTCGGCAGCAGTGCTTCCGGCAGCCCGTTTTTCACCTTGAATATGAACAGCAAAGAAAAAAGTATTTTCGGCAGTTTCTACATATCCGACAAACCAGCCGGCATGAAGTTCTCCGTTGATAACTGAAGTCCCGGTTTTACCGGATAGAATTCTGCCATTTGATTCTTCTAAACGTATCGAATCTTTCACAGTTTGAATATTAGACTGTTTAAAATCAAATTCGTTATCATAAAACTTTTTTAACATATTAACCTGTTCAAGAGGGGAAATTTGAAGAGAGCCATCCAGCCAATAATTCGCCGGACCTGAGAAATCCTCATTTCCATAATGGATAGATTTGAGATAGCGACGCAAATGATCCTCTCCAATTTGCCGGTCCAGTTTTTGAAAATACCATGTTGCGGAGCTGCTCATCGCAGAGAATAAATCCTGGTCTTGATTCCATTCTTTATACGGATATTGAGTTCCGTCCCACGTCATTTGAGAATTGTTCTTCGTGATGATCCCGGATTCCAGTGCGAGCAATGCGCTGAACACCTTGTATGTAGAAGCAGGTGCGAATCTGGCGGTGCTTTCTTTCCTATTGTATATTGTATACTTTTTCCTGTTAGAATCAAACAGGACAAAACCTCCTGAGAAGCCATCAAAAAAGGTGCTGTCATCTTCGTATTCTACATTTGCACCAGATAAAAAGTGCGTATCTCTTTGCATAGCCAATATAGATACAGAAGGAGTGCCGGCTAGAATGATCCCAAGAACAAGGGCGAACACTAAGGCGCTTTTCACCTTTAGCAAAGGTGATGCCGCCTTGAAGTTGACAACTGTGACAATCCGCCTTTTGATATGTTTGTATGAGCTGCTGAATTCAGAAGCGGCTACCAAAGATGACGTTCTTTGCTTAAGTGAAGTGAATTTTAAAATCACCTCGCCATATTTGAGATGCAATTTTTTATCAAGCGTTTTTAATACGGCAAAGTCGCAAGAAATCTCCATCTCTGTTTTTGCTTCCTTTGATAAATACCACACGAGAGGATTAAACCAATAGACGATTTTGGACAGGCAAAGAAAATAGTTGATGAGCATATCTTTTCGTTTACAATGGTACAGTTCATGAAGCAAAACACATTTCATCTCGTCGGCAGAAAACATTGAAATATCCTTTGGCAAGATAATATATGGACGGACAACCCCAAATGTTATGGGGGATTTTATCAATGGGGAACAGCCTAGAATCACTTTTTGATGAAAGCGTATTTCCTCTTTACATGTACGAAAAAGGGTTAATAGCTCTTTGTTGTTAACCATTTGCAGGCTCTTTTTTATTTTGCCGATTTTTCGATTGCTATAAAGAGTAGCGATAAGCATAACAGCAATGCCCAATATCCAGACTGCGAAAAAGGCTGAATCTATCATTTTGAAGGACGATTGTTCAATCGACATCGAAAAATCCTGCACCCAGTTTGCATGTTGGCCAATTGCTTCCGCCGTCTTATCTGTGGAACGGGTGTGAGATAGCGTTGAGCTAGCTCCTCCTAAATTCAGAATCCAGTCAAAATGATTGCTTTTTAGATAATGAAAGGGGAGAAAAGGAGCGATCAATGCCAAAAGAGAAATCACGCTAAGATGATAGTGGGTGCCTACAGTGATTTGAGCCTTCAGCAGTTTTTTTATGAGTATGATGAGAGAAAAAAACAGAGACAATAGAATTTGACTAACCAAAAAGGGAATAAAGAAAGAACTGCTCATTTCATTCCTTCTTTCTGTTCTTATGTTCTTCTAGTATTTGATACAACTCATTAATTTCTTCACCTGACAGCTGATCATTCTCCAAAAAGTTTAATACCATCGAATTAAGAGTGCCATTGTAAAACCGGTTTAAAAAACTGTGACTTTTCACTTCTATATAATCATTTTCGTCTATATTTGGCGTATAAACGAAAACCCGGCCTTCTTTATGGTGGTTTAATGCTCCTTTTTTAATGAGGCGCAGCAGCATGGTTTGGATGGTTTTAGGGCTCCATGTACTGGTTTTGGACAACTCTTTAATCACCTCATTGGTATTGATCGAAGAATGCTTCCAGATGACTTTCATCACTTCTAATTCCGCATCAGAGATTTGAGGTATTTTTTTCATTTCCATCATCCTATACTTACAAATGTAATACTTTCATTATAGGTTTGCCATGTTAAGAAGTCAATTTAACTGGAGTGACATAAAATGTTTTTTTCCTTTTTTTATTCCATCACTCGAAGATGATGCCCCCAGCCATTCATTTGTCACCGGTTTAAACGAGGTCATCATTCTGTCGGCATTCATGGCCATTCCCCTCATGACCTTTTCGTTTTTTATTCCTTCCAAAAAAACGGTTGCATTTAAAACTTACGTATGTAATACTTCAAAAGACTACACTTGTAAGATTTGATGTTTGAGTTGGCCGTCCGTGTTTTCAGGTGCAAGGGGTTTTCACGAATGTTGCCAGCCTTAGTTGAAATGCCTCTTGATTAGCACAGCTAGTCACGATCAATCAAATATTCATACGGAGGGAGACGATTTTGATGAAATTATGGTTCAGTACTTTAAAACTGAAAAAAGTTGCAGCTGTGTTGCTTTTCTCTTGCGTCGCACTTGCAGGATGCGGCAGCAATCACTCGAATGCCTCACATTCTGCCGAGAAAGATGAAAAGACGGAGATGAAAGATGATTTTGCAAAACTCGAGGAGCAATTTGATGCAAAACTCGGGATCTTTGCATTAGATACTGGTACAAACCGAACGGTAACGTATCGGCCGGATGAGCGCTTCGCTTTTGCATCGACGATTAAGGCTTTAACCGTAGGCGTGCTTTTACAACAGAAATCAATAGAAGATCTGAACCAGAGAATAACATATACACGTGATGATCTTGTAAACTACAACCCGATTACGGAAAAGCATGTTGATACGGGAATGACGCTTAAAGAGCTTGCGGATGCTTCGCTTCGATATAGTGACAATACGGCACAGAACCTCATTCTTAAACAAATTGGCGGACCTGAAAGTTTGAAAAAGGAACTGAGGAAGATTGGTGATGAGGTTACAAATCCTGAACGATTCGAACCGGAGTTAAATGAAGTGAATCCGGGAGAAACTCAGGATACCAGTACAGCAAGAGCACTTGCGACAAGCCTTCAAGCTTTTGCTCTTGAAGATAAACTTCCAAGTGAAAAACGCGAGCTTTTAATCGATTGGATGAAACGAAATACCACCGGGGACGCCTTAATCCGCGCCGGTGTGCCGGAAGGCTGGGAAGTGGCTGATAAAACTGGAGCGGGATCATATGGAACCCGGAACGACATTGCCATCATTTGGCCGCCAAAAGGAGATCCTGTAGTTCTCGCAGTATTATCCAGCCGGGATAAAAAGGATGCCAAGTATGATGATAAGCTTATTGCAGAGGCAACAAAAGTGGTAGTGAAAGCCTTAAACATGGAAAGCAAATAAAAAAACATTGCAATACATTTTGTTAAAACATCGTCTTACATAAAGTCACTTGGTGATCAAGCTCATATCATTGTCTGGCAATGGTGTGGGCTTTTTTGTTTTCTCTCTTTAAAGATAATGTGAAGAAAAACGGGAGAATCGGTCTGCGGGAAACGACCGGGTTTTTGTCGAAATCATAGGCGATTGGATTGATTTGCGACAAAATTCGACATATATACTGGCGGAGTGACTTGATCGACCATGTATCGCGTTTCTTCTCCTATTTGCAATACTTTACAGAACGTTAATAAATTCTGCCTATAATAGAACCCGATCAATCATTTGTATAGAGAGGGGTAATACGAATGACACATGAAGGACCGCTGGAGGAATGGATGAAAAAACTGAGCGAGGAAAGCCTCAAGGACAATACGTTTGACCGCCGCCGCTTTATTCAAGGGGCCGGCAAAATAGCCGGGCTTTCGCTCGGACTTGCGATCGCGCAATCGATGGGGGCAATGGAAGTCAATGCAGCACCGAGGTTCTCCGAATATCCGTTTACACTTGGCGTTGCATCGGGAGATCCGCTTTCTGACAGCGTCGTATTGTGGACAAGGCTGGCGCCCGATCCGCTAAACGGGGGCGGGATGCCAAATGAAGCTGTATCCGTGAAATGGGAGCTCGCAGAAGACGAACGCTTCCGCCGTGTCGTCAAACGGGGAACCGAAAAAGCAACACCTCACCTTGCACATTCGGTACATGCCGAGGTATCCGGGCTGAAACCGAATCATGTATACTATTACCGCTTTAAATGCGGCAACCAGCTGAGTCCTGTCGGCAAGACAAAGACGCTTCCGGCGCCCGGGGCAGATGTTGCTAAATTCACATTCGCTTTTGCTTCATGCCAGCAGTACGAACACGGCTATTATACCGCCTATCAGCATATGGCAAAGGAAAAGCTCGATCTTGTTTTTCATCTCGGCGACTATATTTATGAGTACGGTCCGAATGAATATGTTTCGAAAACAGGAAATGTCAGAACACACAGCGGTCCTGAAATCATGTCACTGCTCGATTACCGAAACCGTCATGCCCAATACCGTTCAGATGCAAACCTGAAAGCTGCGCATGCCGCCTTCCCGTGGGTTGTCACATGGGACGACCATGAAGTGGAGAACAACTATGCGAATGTCATCCCGGAAAAAGGCCAGTCAGTTGAAGCGTTTATTAAACGGCGCGCCGCCGCATACCAAGCTTATTACGAGCATATGCCGCTCCGCCGCCAATCCTTGCCGAACGGTCCTGATATGCAATTGTACCGGAATTTTTCCTACGGCAATTTAGCTGACATTAGCGTGCTGGATACCCGTCAGTATCGCGATGACCAGGCTAACGGCGATGGCAATAAGCCGCCTTCTGATGAATCGAATGATCCGAAGCGGACGCTGCTTGGAGCGGAGCAGGAGGCTTGGCTGTTTGACAATCTGAGTCGCTCCGAGGCGCACTGGAACATTATCGCACAGCAGATTTTCTTTGCGCAGTGGAACTTTGGGACAAGCGCGGCGCCGATTTACAGCATGGATTCGTGGGACGGATATCCCGCTCAGCGCAAGCGGGTGATCGACTTCATCAAATCTCAAAAACTGAACAACATCGTCGTCCTTACCGGTGATGTGCATGCCAGCTGGGCAAATAATCTGCTCGTTGATTTTGACAATCCGAAATCGGACATCTTTGGCGTGGAGTTCGTCGGGACGTCGATTACATCGGGAGGAAACGGCGCTGATAAAAGAGCGGATACGGATAAGATTTTATCGAACAATCCTCATATAAAGTTTTTCAATGATTACCGCGGCTATGTGCGCTGTACGGTCACCCCGGAAGAATGGCGGACAGATTACCGCGTCGTCCCGTATGTGACAGAGCCGGGTGCGGCGGTTTCGACAAGAGCTTCCTATGTTTATCATAAAGACTACACAGGGCTGAAACGGACCGCTTCCAACATTGTGCCTGGAGGCGTGAAGAAGTCAAACGAAGTAGAAGAAGACCGTTTCCTCGCACATACAAGGGCCCATCAGAAGCAAGTGAAGCAAAAGGAGAAAAAAGTAACCCAGTAATCAATGAAAGGATGACAGCAAATGCTTTCAAATATCGGTATTCCTGGTCTCATCTTGGTTCTGGTAATTGCGCTGATCATTTTCGGGCCTTCAAAGCTCCCGGAAATCGGCCGGGCTTTTGGAAAAACGCTGACCGAATTCAAAAGCGCGACAAAGTCTTTAGTCTCTGCCGATGACAATGAGATCGGACAGGGGTCTGATGCGAAGAAGCAAAGCGATCCATCGGCACGATGATCAATAGAGCGGGCGGGTGAACCCGTCTGTTCTTTTTTCTGTTTAACATGCGAAGGGGAGGAAGGCGAAGGTGAAAAAAAGGGAAACACATTTGATTGCCCATCTTGAAGAGCTGCGCCAGCGAATCATTAAAACGCTTCTTACGTTTATTCTGTTTCTCATCACCGGCTTCTTGTTTGTTCAGGACATCTATGACTGGCTGATCAGAGACCTTGATGAAAAGCTTGCTGTACTGGGGCCGGGGGATATTCTTTGGGTTTATATGATGATTGCGGGGGTGCTGGCGATCGCAGCCACCATACCGGTGGCTGCTTTTCAGACATGGCGGTTTGTGGCGCCTGCGCTGACCGACCACGAACGGAGGACGGCATTATTTTATATTCCGGGGCTGTTCATTTTTTTTATTTTGGGGATTGTATTCGGTTATTTTGTACTCTTTCCGCTCGTTCTTCAGTTTTTGATCGGCCTGTCCGCCGGCCATTTTCAAACGATGTTTACGGCGGAGCATTATTTTCGCTTTATGATGAACCTCACACTGCCATTCGGGTTTTTGTTTGAAATGCCCCTCATCGTGATGTTTTTAACGAGCCTCGGGATTTTAAATCCGGCCAAGCTCAGTAAAATGAGAAAAATTTCTTATTTTGCGCTGATTGTCGTATCGGTTGTGATCACGCCGCCCGATTTCATCTCAGATGTGCTGGTGATCGTCCCGCTCCTTGTATTATACGAATTGAGCATCTCTTTATCGGCATTTATCTACCGGAAAAAAACCGCCGCACAACAAGGGGCTGAGGCCCAAGGCTGAAGACGGACTGTGTCTTCAGTCTCTTTTTTTTTTGCCTGAAATGAAAAAATCAGAAAATAATGATATTGACAATTTGTTTATTTGTCTTACAATTAAACAAAAAGATGAATGGAGGGATTTACTAAAACAGAGACATCGTATTTCAACAGAATGACAACGCTTTCTCAGAAAATGAACGACAGGGGGATGACGGAGATGAGTCAATTACGGAAGGCGCCGGAAGGCATATTGGGTTTTCCGGTGGCGCCCTTCAACAGGGAAGGAAAACTGGAGGAAGAAGCACTTTACGAAAACATCCGCTTTTTATTGGATGAAGGGCTTGAGGCGGTTTTTATCGCTTGCGGCTCAGGAGAGTTTCAATCTCTCAGCACAAAGGAATATGAGCAAATGGTCGAAATCGCCGTTTCGGCTGCGGACGGGAAGGTGCCTGTTTACACAGGAGTGGGCGGCAACTTAAGCACCGCTTTGGAATGGGCGCGGATTTCCGAGGAAAAAGGGGCCGACGGCTATCTGATTCTCCCGCCGTACTTGATACACGGAGAGCAGGAAGGCCTCTATCAATACACGAAAACAATCATTGAAAGCACGGATTTAAACGCAATCATTTATCAGCGAGACAATGCGGTTTTGACGCTTGAACAGATTCAGCGGCTGACCGATCTCGAGCAGCTTGTCGGACTTAAAGACGGCATAGGGGATATGGCGTTGAATATCAGTTTGTCATATACGATAGGTGACAGGCTGGGCTGGCTCAACGGAATGCCGATGGCTGAAGTCACGATGCCGGCCTATGCTCCGATTGGCTTTACATCATATTCTTCGGCGATATCCAATTATATTCCCCATATTTCCAGAATGTTTTACGAGGCATTATTAAACGGCAATGACCGGCTTGTCAAAGAGATTTATGAGCAAGTCATCATACCGATCAACGAGATCCGCAAACTTCGGAAAGGCTATGCCGTGTCCTTGATCAAAGCCGGCATGGAAATCATGGGGCTTCATGTGAAAAACACGGCGAGACCGCCGATCGTTCCGGTGGAAAAAGAACATTGCCGGCAGCTCGAAAACATTCTGAAAAACGCGATGGCGCGTTATCCGAAAACGACCGCTGCCCTATAAACAAAAAGGAGGAACTTGAAGATGTCTGTTGCAGCTGAAAGTAAAACGTATTTCAACTTTATCAACGGCCGCTGGGTGAAGGCTGAATCGGGCGGGATGGAACAGAGCTTGAATCCGGCAGATACACGGGATATCGTCGGGCTTGTGCAAAAATCTTCGATTGAGGATGTAGACCGGGCAGTTGAAGCGGCCAAGCAGGCCAAAAAGGCGTGGAGAAAGCTGTCGGGCGCGGAGCGCGGTCAATTCCTTTACAAGGCCGCTGACATCATGGAACAGCGCCTCGATGAAATTGCCGAATGTGCGACGCGTGAAATGGGCAAAACACTGCCTGAAGCAAAAGGCGAAACAGCGCGGGGAATCGCGATTCTCAGATACTATGCCGGAGAGGGGCTGCGGAAAACAGGTGATGTGATTCCGTCGACCGATTCATCCGCTTTTATGTACACAGACAGGGTGCCGCTCGGCGTCGTCGGCGTCATCTCACCGTGGAATTTCCCTGTTGCCATCCCGATTTGGAAAATGGCGCCTGCTCTTATTTATGGAAATACGGTTGTCATTAAGCCGGCTACGGAAACCGCAGTCACCTGCCTTAAGGTTATATCGTGCTTTGAAGAAGCAGGGATTCCCTCAGGCGTGGTCAATGCGGTGACAGGACCGGGATCATCGGCCGGCCAAAGGCTTGCCGAGCACCCGGATGTGAACGGAATTACGTTCACAGGATCGAATCAAACAGGAAAAATCATCGGCCGGACGGCGTTTGAAAGAGGGGCGAAGTACCAGCTTGAGATGGGCGGCAAAAACCCGGTGATCGTAGCGGATGACGCCGACCTTGATATTGCGGTTGAAGCGGTCATCAGCGGAGCGTTCAGGTCGACAGGCCAAAAGTGTACAGCGACAAGCCGCGTCATCGTCTTAAATGGTGTTTATGACCGTTTTAAAGAAAAGCTGCTTCAACAGACAAAAGAGATTACAATCGGCGACAGCTTAAAAGAAGATGTCTGGATGGGGCCGATTGCGAACAAACAGCAGCTTGACAACTGCCTGTCCTATATTGCAAAAGGAAAGCAAGAAGGCGCGGACCTCATTTTCGGCGGTGAGAGGCTGGCAGATGGAAAATACGAAAACGGCTATTATATCAGGCCGGCCATTTTTGACAACGTCACTTCCGGCATGACGATTGCCCAAGAAGAAATTTTCGGCCCGGTCATCGCTTTAATCAAGGCGGATACACTTGAGGAAGCGTTGGAGACGGCAAATGACGTCAAATTTGGCCTGAGCGCCTCCATTTTTACGCAAAACATTAGGCGGATGCTGTCATTCACAGATGAAATCGAAGCGGGGCTCATTCGCGTCAACGCCGAAAGCGCCGGTGTCGAACTGCAGGCGCCATTCGGAGGCGTTAAACAATCGAGCTCGCATTCACGGGAACAGGGGGAGGCAGCCAAAGAATTTTTTACAGCCGTGAAAACCGTATTTGTCAAACCGTAAGTCAGTCGTTTCGGTACAAATGAATAAAGGAGAAGATGCTATGAAAAAAAATCGTGCAGCCTCCCCCGATACCGCGGGGAAAAGAAGTTCTGTCCGCTGGTTTGTCGTGTCTATGCTGTTTCTCGTCACATCCATTAATTATGCCGACCGTGCGACACTTTCGATCGTCGGCGATTCTGTGCAGCATGAGCTTGGGCTGAGTTCGGTGGCGATGGGGTATGTCTTTTCCGCATTTGGCTGGGCGTATGTTGTCGGCCAAATCCCCGGAGGCTGGCTGCTCGACCGTTTTGGGTCGAAAATCGTCATCGCCGCCAGCATCTTCTTTTGGTCATTGTTTACCCTTTTGCAGGGTGCGCTTGGCTTTTTCGCCGCGGGAACGGCCGTAATCCTTTTATTTGCGCTCAGATTTCTCGTCGGTCTGTCAGAAGCCCCGTCCTTCCCCGGCAACGGCCGGGTGGTGGCTTCCTGGTTTCCAAGTTCTGAACGCGGAACAGCTTCGGCGATCTTCAACTCGGCGCAGTACTTCGCACTCGTCATTTTTTCACCGCTGATGGGGTGGCTCGCCCACTCTTTCAGCTGGCATACGGTTTTTGTCATTATGGGTGCACTGGGGATCGCGATGTCGTTCATTTGGCTGAAAACGATTTACGAACCGAAAAAACACCCGAGAATAAACGCCGCCGAACTGGCGTACATCGAAGAAGGCGGCGCGCTTGTCTCGATGGATGAGGGAAAGAACGCGGAAAAAAAAGAAAAGGAGTCGCAATGGCCTTATATTAAGCAGCTTTTAAGAAGCCGGATGCTGCTCGGGGTGTATATCGCTCAATACTGCATCACAACGCTGACCTATTTCTTTCTGACATGGTTTCCGGTCTATCTTGTTCAGGCGCGCGGCATGTCGATCCTTGAAGCGGGTTTTGTCGCATCGCTTCCTGCAATCTGCGGATTTTTAGGAGGATTGCTGGGCGGGTTCGTGTCAGACTTCCTTTTGAAAAAGGGCTGCTCCATAACGGTTGCCAGAAAAACGCCGATCATCCTCGGCATGCTGATGTCCTGCTCAATGATCATATGCAACTATGCAGATTCGTCCTGGCTGGTCGTTTCCATCATGTCGCTTGCCTTTTTCGGAAAAGGATTCGGCGCGCTGGGCTGGGCGGTTGTGTCAGATACCTCGCCAAAGGAGTGTGCCGGCTTGAGCGGCGGCATCTTCAACACCTTTGGAAACATTGCGTCCATCACGACGCCCATCATCATCGGATATATCGTGAATGCGACAGGCTCATTTAACGGAGCGCTTGTGTTTGTCGGAGCCAACGCGATTGCCGCGGTATTAAGCTATTTGTTTCTCGTCGGGCCGATCAAGCGCATCGAACTGCAGAAAGAGAAAGACCCTGCGGACACCACTTTATCCATGTGAAATGTAAGCGCTTTAATAAGAGGGAGGCTAAATCGATATGAATACAAACATCCATCAGCATGTAAAAGAGGAGAAAGCATCGCAAACACCGTCTATTGCCGACATGCGGGTTATACCCGTGGCAGGGCGGGACAGCATGCTTTTGAATTTGAGCGGAGCTCACGGCCCCTTTTTCACACGGAATATCGTGATTTTAAAGGATTCATCAGGCGCTCTCGGCGTCGGCGAAGTGCCGGGCGGCGAGCGGATCCGCCAGACGCTGGAGCAGGCGAAGCCGCTCGTCATCGATCAGCCGCTCGGCGCTGTTCAATCGATTTTGCAGTCCGTCAGGCGCCGGTTTAAAGACAGGGATGCCGGAGGACGCGGGGTGCAGACCTTTGACCAGCGGACGACGATACACGCTGTGACCGCATTGGAAGCAGCTTTGCTCGATTTGCTCGGAAAATTTCTCGGCGTCCCTGTGGCGGCGCTCTTGGGGGAAGGCCAGCAGCGGGATAAAGTGAAGATGCTCGGCTATTTGTTTTACATCGGGGACCGAAAGCGCACGACGCTTCCCTATATCAGTGAACAAGAGGCAAATGACGACTGGTTCCATCTCCGCCGTGAAGAAGCGTTGACTCCCGAGGCGATCGTCCGTCTTGCGGAGGCAGCCCGAGAACGATACGGATTTCACGATTTTAAATTAAAAGGCGGCGTCCTTTCCGGAGAAGAAGAAATCGAGGCGGCATCCGCTTTAGCGAAGCGGTTTCCTAAGGCGAGAATCACCCTTGACCCGAATGGGGCGTGGTCATTGGAGGAAGCGATTGCGCTTTGTAAGGGAAAGCGGGATGTACTTGCCTACGCGGAAGACCCTTGCGGAGCGGAAGCCGGATACTCAGGCCGGGAAATCATGGCCGAATTCCGCCGTGCGACAGGCATTCCGACAGCGACGAATATGATTGCGACAGACTGGCGGCAAATGGGGCATGCGATACAGCTGCACGCCGTTGATATACCGCTGGCAGATCCGCATTTTTGGACGATGCAGGGATCCGTCCGCGTTGCTCAAATGTGCCATGAATGGGGGCTGATATGGGGCTCTCACTCCAATAACCATTTTGACGTCTCACTGGCCATGTTCACCCACGTTGCCGCAGCAGCTCCGGGCGATATCACGGCGATTGATACGCATTGGATATGGCAGGATGGACAGCGTCTCACAAAACAGCCTTTTTCAATTGCTGACGGATATGTCCAAGTTCCTGATCAGCCTGGGCTCGGCATTGAAATCGACATGGAACGGGTGGAAAAAGCAAATGAACTATATGAGAAAATGACAGCAGGCGAGCGCAATGATGCCGCTGCCATGCAGTTTTTGATTGAAAATTGGCGTTTCGACCCTAAACGTCCTTGTCTTGTTCGATAATTGCGGAAACAGCGGTTTGAGAGGCCCCTAGCCGACATTGTCATACGCGATATTTTGTCTTACAATATGAACAACTGAAAGGGGGCCCACAGTCGTGGAAGAAGATATGGAAACATTGCAGGTCGAATCAGTCAATCGCAAGACTTTGGCAAAACAGGTTGTTGAACGAATCGTCCATTTATTATCAAGCGGCCAGTTGAAACCGGGGGACAAACTGCCGACGGAGATTGAGCTCATGGAAAAGCTGAATGTCAGCAGACCCGTTCTCCGCGAAGCTTTAATATCGCTCGAAACGCTCGGAATTATCAAAAGAAAAACCCGGGACGGCACATATTTTAATGATAAAATCGGCATTCAGCCGTTTTCTGTCATGCTGGCTTTGGCAGTCGATAATTTGCCGGCCATTATTGAAGCGAGGATGGCGCTGGAGCTCGGGCTTGTCACGATCGCCGCAGAAAAGATCAATGACAGTCAGCTCGAAAGGCTTCAGGAAACGATCGATATTATAGCAAACAGCACGGATAATCATTATGGAGAAGCGGATAAGGAATTTCACCGGATTATCGCTTTGAGCGCGAACAACCCGGTGCTTGAAGGGATGATTCAATCGCTCTTGATCACACACGCCAAAATCGACAGCCAGATTCCATATAGGGAAAGGGACCGGACTGTCGAATATCATACGAATATTTTGAAAGCCCTTCAACAAAGGGACCCATATCAAGCCTATCACCATATGTATGAGCATTTAAAATTTGTACGTGACAAAATACTGAATGGTCTTCGTGATGAAAAAAACAATCATTAAGTTGTTTGACAGCGCTTTCTAACATGTGCCGCGGCGGGAGAAGGGCCGCGGAAAGGCGCTGATCGAAAAGGGGAGTTGATCAATCCTTATGCTTGTCAATCAAACTGAAACCCCGTTGTACATTAAGGTGAACGAAAAAGACAATGCCGCAATCATCGCCAATGCCGGCGGACTGCCGCAAGGGACGGTGTTTCCTTGCGGGCTTAAGCTGCAAGAGCGGATTCCTCAAGGGCATAAAGTGGCTTTAACAGACATCACACAGGGCGGTGCCGTTATTCGCTACGGCGAAATTATCGGCTATGCCGTCAAACCGATCGAAAAAGGCGGGTGGATTTCCGAGTCGCATATCATGCTTCCGGAAGCTCCGCCGCTCGATGAACTGCCCATCGCCAACAAAGTTCCAAAACCCGCTCCCCTTCTTGAGGGGTATACATTTGAAGGATACCGGAATGAAGACGGGAGCGTCGGCACGAGAAACGTGCTTGGCATTATGACAAGCGTTCAATGCGTCGCAGGCGTTCTCGATTACGCAGTGAAACGAATTAAAGAGGAACTGCTCCCAAAATATCCGAACGTTGACGGTGTCGCTGCATTAAATCATCAGTACGGCTGCGGCGTGGCGATTAATGCGCCGGAAGCCAAAATCCCGATCCGAACGATTCAAAATATCGCCAGGCACCCTAATTTCGGCGGTGAAGCGATGGTGATCGGACTCGGCTGCGAGAAGCTCCTTCCGACGAAGATAGAGCCGGAAGGAGACGCTGAAAACATTCTTTCACTGCAGGAACGGCAAGGGTTTCAGCAAATGATACAATCGATTATGGAAATGGCCGAAGAGCGCTTAAAAAGGCTGAATGAACGGAAGCGGATGACATGTCCCGCTTCAGACCTGGTGATCGGCCTACAGTGCGGAGGCAGCGACGCCTTTTCAGGAGTGACCGCAAACCCTGCGTCCGGATATGCGGCCGACTTACTTGTCCGGGCAGGGGCCACGGTTTTATTTTCGGAAGTCACCGAAGTCCGCGATGCCGTTCATCTCCTAACACCGCGCGCTGTCAATGAAGAAGTCGGCCGCGCCCTGATTCGGGAAATGGCTTGGTATGACCGCTATCTGGAAAGAGGCGAATCAGACCGAAGCGCCAATCCGTCGCCGGGAAACAAAAAAGGCGGACTGGCAAACGTGGTCGAGAAATCGCTCGGGTCGATCGCGAAGTCGGGAAGCAGCCCGATCAGTGCCGTACTTGCGCCCGGTGAAAGGGCTGTACAGAAAGGACTCATTTTTGCGGCGACACCTGCAAGCGATTTTGTATGCGGCACCCTGCAATTGGCTTCTGGCATGCATTTGCAGGTATTTACAACCGGAAGGGGAACGCCGTACGGCCTTGAAATGGCTCCGGTTTTGAAAGTGGCGACCCGGCAGTCATTATCAGAAGATTGGCACGACTTGATCGACGTCAATGCCGGAAGGATCGCTACAGGCGAAGCTTCAATAGAGGAAGTCGGCTGGGAAATCTTCCGGACGATACTTGACGTCGCAAGCGGAAGGAAAACATGGGCGGAACATTGGGGACTCTCCAATGACTTGTGTTTATTCAACCCAGCGCCTGTGACTTGATCCGTGCTAGTGGGAAAGTAGATTGGTATCGGCCAAAAGATCCGGAGATACAATAGGTTTCAACTAGAAATATGAATAATTTTTGTAAAAAACACACGTTTTTCAATTACAATGAGTGTAATTGCACGTGTGTTTTTATGTTGAAAAGGATGGGTGAACAAGATGCAGCACATATTGCTTATTGAAGATGATCATTCGATCAGTGAAATGGTCGATCATTATTTAACAAAAGAAGGATTTGAGGTCGTGCTTGCTTTTGACGGAGAAGAGGGCGTTCGCTTGTTTCAGCAAGGCAATTATGATGCGATTCTGCTCGACATCATGCTTCCTAAGCTGAATGGAATGGATTTTCTGAAAATGATCCGTGAACAGAGCAAAGTTCCGGTTTTAATGATTTCCGCAAAAGACGGGGATGTCGATAAAGCGCTGGGGCTGGGCTTTGGTGCGGATGATTATATTGCCAAGCCGTTTTCGATGATCGAACTGACCGCAAGAATAAAAGCCGCCATTCGGCGGGCAACGCAATATTCCGTCAGTGAACCGGCAAATCAAAAAATATTACGTGTTCACGAGCTTACGGTTGATATAGAAAATGTATCCGTACAAAAAAATGGTGAACCGCTTCAGCTGACATCGACGGAATGGAAAATGCTGACTTTGTTTGTGACAAACCCTAAAAAAGTGTTTACAAAAGAACAAATCTATCGTTCGGTTTGGAATGATGATTATTTTGGCGATCAAAATATTATTAACGTTCATATGAGGCGCTTGAGAGAAAAGATAGAGGATGATCCTTCCTCCCCGCAATATATTAAAACGCTTTGGGGCATCGGCTATAAATTAGGAGAGTTTTAGGATGACAATGTTATGGATTGGCATTCTGATAATTTTGGCGTCTCTCAATATCGTTCAATATAAAATGAAAAGACAACGGGATCGAAACTTGAAGTACATCACGGAAAAGCTCAGTGTGATGCTAAATGAGCATGAGGCTGATCAAATTTTATTAGGAACGGCTGATAAAGTACTGCGGGCTCTGCTCGTGCAAATTAACCTGTTTGTTGAGGAGCATCAGCACATAACAGCCCGTTTTGCAAAAACGGAGCAGTCAATGAAACGAATGCTGACCAATATGTCCCATGATCTGAAAACTCCGCTGACCGTCGTGCTCGGGTATATCGAGGCGATCCAAAATGATTCAGACATGGCGGAAGAGGAGCGTGAAAGACTGCTGGAGAAGCTTTATCAAAAAACAGGCGAAATCATTCAGCTGATGAATTCTTTCTTTGACTTGGCCAAGCTGGAATCGGAAGATAAGCAAATACTGCTCACTAAAATACATATCAACGAAATATGCAGAAAAAACATTCTCCAACACTATGATGCCGTTCAGGCAAAAGGTTTTAAAGCTGTCATCGACATCCCGGATACCCCGGTTTATGCACATGGAAATGAAGAAGCGCTTGACCGGATTTTGCAAAACCTTTTATCAAATGCGATTCAATATGGTGCAGACGGAAAGCTGATCGGATTGTCCCTTACATATGATGAGACGTGGATTGTCATTACGGTATGGGACCGTGGGAAAGGAATTAGTGAGTACGATCAGCAGCGGGTGTTTGAAAGACTGTATACCCTTGAGGAATCGAGAAATAAAGCGTTCCAGGGAAGCGGGCTCGGTTTAACAATTACAAAAAGGCTCATTGAGAAAATGGGAGGGAACATCTCTCTCCAAAGCAAGCCGCATGAACGGACAGTGTTTTCCATTACGTTAAAACGAATGACCTATTAGCAAACGTAAGAATTTCTTAAGAAACAAGAAATAAAAAAGACAGCGTCCATCGCTACAATAGACACATAGCAGAGACAGGAAAGGAGAAACAGAGTTGACTTACATCGTACAAACAAGCGGGCTTACCAAGACATTCAAAGGTCAAGAAGTTGTTTCAAATGTAAGCATGCATATACGAAAGGGAGAAATATACGGTTTTCTCGGCCCGAACGGAGCCGGAAAAACGACCATCATGAAGATGCTGACGAGCCTCGTGAAACCGACAAGCGGCGAAATCAATATCCTTGGGCATAAGCTGACAAATCGATCATACGAGATTCTCGGGAAAATAGGCAGCATGATCGAATACCCGATTTTTTATGAAAATCTGACAGCCAAAGAAAATTTAAATCTGCATTGTGAGTATATGGGATATCACAATAAAGCCAAGATTCAGGAAGTGCTGGACATGGTGAATTTAAAAAATATCGACAGCAAACCTGTCAAAACATTTTCCCTCGGTATGAAGCAGCGTCTTGGAATCGCGCGGGCCATTCTCACCAAACCCTACTTGCTCATCTTGGATGAGCCGATTAATGGCCTTGATCCCATCGGAATTAAAGAAATCAGAAACTTATTTCAAGTATTGAGCAAAGAGTATGGCATGACATTGCTCATCTCAAGCCACATCTTGAACGAAGTAGAGCAAATTGCAGATACAATCGGAGTGATTCGGGACGGCAGGCTTGTTGAAGAAGTATCGATGGAAAGCGTAAGGGGACGGAACACAGAGTACATTGAACTCGTGACGCCGAACCAATTGCATGCTTGCTTTGTGCTTGAACATGAGCTGCAGATTGCTAATTTTAAAATACTAAATGATAAAACGATCCGAATTTATGATGCCGAAGCTTCTCAAACAGCCATTTCTAAAGCTCTGATTTTGAATGATGTAGAAATTGAATCCATGAATAAAAAGCATACTTCGCTTGAGGACTACTTCCTCAGCTTAATCAACGGCAATGCGGTCAACGCATAAGGAGGCGGAGAAATTTGCTGAATTTGATGAGAATTGAAATGAAAAAGCTGAAGCTGGGATGGTATATACGCGGAGCCGTCTTTGCCAATTTCATCATTTTTGGTTTTCTGTGGATGGTGACCTGCACAGAAGGCAAGGAGACGTTCCAAACGATTGATGAAACTTTTCTATTGATCGGCACTTTTGTTAGAGCCGTTTTTATCGTATTCGGCGCTGTGCTGATCTCAAAATTAGTGATTTCAGAGTTTAAAAACAAGACAATACTGGTGATGTTCACGTATCCGATCAATCGAAAGAAACTGCTGGCTGCTAAACTGCTGATCGCAGGCGGGCTGACCTTCGTTACGATATTGATATCAAACGCATGCGTTGCAGTTGGTTTTTTTCTGCTGAACTCAATCTATGGGATCATCCCCGGCGAATTAACAGCTTCTATCGCGTCTCAGCAGGCTCTGAAAATGATCGTTTTTGCTTTTGGCGCCGCAGGAACGAGTTTAGTACCCATCTTTTTTGGAATGAGAAAGTACTCCACTGCGGCAACGATCATCTCATCTGTTGTAATCATCATGCCGATCAGTTCCACAGGCCCTGGCTTTTCTATTTCTTCAATTGTGTATATACCTTTATCTCTTGCCGCAGTCGGTCTGTTTTTTTCCTTTTTGGCTGTAAGGCGTATTGAAAAAATAGATGTTTTTTAACGGAGTTGAAGTTCAATGCTGAATTTAATTAAATTGGAGTTTAAAAAAACAAAATTAGGGTGGTATTACAAAGGTGCAGTAATTGCAAATCTATGTATTCTCGGTTTATTGTGCCTGATCGGATCAGAGGAAAAAAACCTCCCTCAAGCAAAAATGTCGATGGCTGATGCCGCATCCATGCTGCTAGTTATAGGAATTTTCGTGAGGTCTGTGTTTATTGTCTTTGCCGGCGTGCTGATTGCCAAACTGGTCATCGGAGAGTATAAAAACAGAACCATCACGGTCATGTTTACATATCCAGTCAGCAGAAAAAAACTAATGGCAGCAAAACTGCTGCTTACTGGCGGATTGACCTTTTTGACAATGATCGTGTCCGAACTGATTCTTGCATTTATTTTCTCGCAGCTCAATGATGTCTATCAATTCAGCCCGGAAAAATTGACGATGCATGACGTAGGGAATGAGATTGGCAGTATGCTCATTTATGCTGCTTCCTCTACAGGACTGAGTTTTATTCCATTATACTTTGGGATGCGCAAACAATCAGTTCCTGCCACCATTGTGACATCCTGTATCTTGACCACGTTGCTCGGTCAGCAAAGCGATGAATTTTCACTTGCTTCCATCATTTACATTCCGATTTCATTGGCTCTAGTCGGAATTGCCATTGCGTTTTGGTCGATTCGAAAAATTGACCAGGAAGACGTATTATAAGATCTCCGTATATCTTGAAGGTGCAAATTGACGGAATACCGGCATTTACCTATACTTGAAGAACTGAAACAACAAGGAAAACGGGTGAACATGTCATGGAATTTGAAATTCGCTACATCTCCTTTTACGTCATCCAGGTCGACGGCAAGGATGAGCAGGCCAACAAGCAATATAAACATTTTCAGACGCTGGATACAGAGGAATTTGAAAACAGCGAGCTGAAGGATTTCTTAGACGGGGAATTGAAAAAAATCGTCAAGCGGAAAGCCGAACGCCATCCGAAATCGGAGCAGGTGCCGACGAAAATCGGCCGCTTCATCACAGAGCCGGGGCATGAGCTTGATTCTAATCCGAACTACAATCTGTTTCACAAAACAAAACTGGCGGAGACAAAGGAAGAATTCAATGAACTGAGCGAACAGTTCGTCCGCACATACCTCGACACGAGCGCCGTCAGGGGAGGCGTGTTTTTAGTGGCGACAGCCGTACCGCGCAAATACTTCGATGATACATTTGTCTTTGTCATGAAGTGCGACTTTGAACCGAAGGTCGCTACGATCGCCGATGAATCGTCGCTGATTCGCAAGGTCGAAATGGCGATTACGACGAAAAACATGAAATCGATTCAGTACCCGCACATGCCTGAAGAGGGCATGACAGAGGAAAGCGAAGTGAAAATCCACCAGGCCTCGCACGCCCGCTACTTTGAAGACTTCTTAAAATTCGTCGAGTACGGCGAGTCGATGCCGGAAATCATGAAGTCACAAGTGATGAACATGGTGCAGGAGCACGTGTACGAAGCATTTGAAGACAAAAGCGAAGAACTCCAGCAGTTTGAACACGACCTCGAAATCTGGGAAGCGAGCGAAAAGCGGGAGATTCAGGAACGTCTTGACACCCACCAAGTCATCGAAGCCTCAGCCCAAATCGTTGAGCACATGCCTGAGGCAGAGCTGAAAATGAAGCTGGGAGAAACCGAGATTAAAGGATTGCTGGCCGAGTTCGGAGACTCGATCCACCTCGCCAAAGTAAACGGCCGCTATGTGGCGCTCATTGAAGCCGAAACGATTTCGTTTGAAAAGGGCAGCTCTCCGGTCGAGTTTTATAAACCTGAGGGTCTGCATGAGGTGATTGAGCGGATACGGAATAAAATTGACAGGGAAGATGAGAAATAAGAAAAGGCATCCGTTTTTTTGGGATGCCTTTTGATTTTTCATCCAGATAGATGAGACTGCTAAATAGGTTTTCATGTAAATTACTGTTTAATAAGGTTAATATAAACATAATGAAGCCGATATAGGGAGTATAGAAAGAATTGAGGGGAGGTGCCCAATGCGTCTCAATAGTCAATACATCCGTACACAGCTGATGGTCCAGAATATATTGAAAAGAAATGCGGCTGATACAACTTTAAAAAATGTCTCTTCCGATATCACTGCCGTTGCGAAGAAGGCCAGCAGTCAAGCAGGGAGAGCATCGAAAGAAAGTTTGAGTAAGCTGAACTACTCAAAGGACAGTATTGTGAATCATGCCGGAGCTTTCAGGCGGGCATACGAAGCAGCAAATGATCGAACTGTCACAGATACAGGGAAAGAAACGAAGATTAATGCCCAAAACCCCTATGTGTCAGAAAGTGACATCAGGAAAAAAATCTTAGATGAAAAATACAGCAAAATAAATGCAATGAACAAAACGAAACCCGACCCTTTAGGCTACATTAAGGATAAATACAAAAACCCCAATTCCCCTTATTTCAGAAATGACTTGTCGGCAGCAGAAAGACAGGCTGCATATGACAATGAAACTGAGTGGCTGTTCAAAGGAAAGGCGCAAAGCTATAATATGCAGGATGCCGCGTTTCGAAATGTGACTTTTAATGGGGAAGTAGAGACGGAGAATGAGAAAGTATATCAGCGCAGCCAAGTCAACAAACAGCTTCAAGCGCTGCTGGATCAATATCATATTGCCATTCCAGCGGATGCGGCGCTCACCTTTACGATTACACCGATTGATTATCAAGTAAAGGTAAGCGGAACAGATGATGAGCAACTCATCCATCAAATTGAACAAATATTGCAATCAGGAGAAAACAGCAAACAGTTATTTCTGCATATCATGAAAAGCTTGAGCAGCGATTCGGCACAATATTCCAAAGAAGCGCACCAAAAATATCAGACGGTTCGCGAGATATATGAGGTGACAGGGTATCACCTGAAAGATTTGGAAGTGGTTGATGGCCGATATGTAACACCTTCCGGCCGTGATTTATTAGAAGTGTATAAAGAAGAGCTGGAGAAGGATCCCGTCCTCAAGAAAACGGCTCATCTCGCAATCGCTCATTATGGAGCAGAGCTGAACAGGCTTGCGGAAGCCGAATATGATTCTGTTCCGGATTTCATCTTGTCTATTGACTACAGCAACGGGTCATTGCGGGATACAGGGCAAAAGAAGAGCTATGGAACCGGGGATACGGCTTGGCTAAGAGAATTAAAGCGCCGAACGGGTGTGAATGATTAGTTTTAAAAGCCAGGAACGAGTTTCCTTTATCAGGGTGATTTTCTTAATAATTGAATTTTTCGTTGCGGGTCTTCCCAACACCTGTTAAAATAAGGCTAACTTTTAAGAACGGAGGGATTTCCCAAATGGCATACATCAGATTCCGATTGAACTTTGTCTAACTAAATCGTGAACAAAGACTCTGCCTGTGTGCAGGGTAATCGGGATTATTTTAGGGAGCCCTTATGCAGTAATAGAGGGAGAGGCGCGGATTCCAGCGCCTCTTTTTGCCTTTAAAAATAGCATTTCTGAAGCTTGCCTTCAGTTTATTAGCCATATCTTTTTTCCGTTTACTTTCCAGCACAGGCAGACGACCTGCGCTTTTTTTATTCAAAACCTTCAGCAAAGGGGAAAATCGTATATGACAACTGTAAATGAGCAAATTGAACATACATTAAAACTTGCGGAAAAACACGGCCTTCGGCTGAAACGAAAGCATGCGGAAATCAACGAGTCCGGCATGGATTTTCAAGTCGTTTTTGCAGAAGATGAAGCAGGTAAGAGTTGGGTGTTGAGAAAACCGCGGCGCGACGATGTGATTGAAAGGGCAGTGTATGAAGGGAAAGTGCTGAAGCTGCTGCAAAACCGTCTTCCCGCGGCTGTGCCGGATTGGCGCATTCATACTCCCGAACTGATTGCATATCCGGAGCTTCCGGGTGTGCCTGCCGCAGTCATTGACATGGACATCAAGAATTACGTATGGAACATGGAGCATGAGCCTCCGGCTGAAGCGTTTACCAGGTCATTGGCGAAAACGCTCGCGCTATTGCACGGCATCGATCATAAGGACGCAGAAGAAGCGGGCATGCATGTGATGAATCCGGATGACGTCAGGCAGACAAAAGCAGAGCATATGGAGCGGATCAAAAGTGAGCTCGGGGTTAGCGCCGAGCTCTGGGAAAGATGGCAAAAGTGGCTGTCTGACGACTCGTATTGGCCTGAACATACGGTGTTTATCCACGGCGACTTGCACCCTCCGCATATTTTGATTGACCAGCATCAGAGCATAACTGGGCTGTTGGATTGGACAGAAGCAAAAATCGCCGACCCGGCTAAAGACTTTCTGTTATACCAGACGATTTTAGGAGAAGCCGAAACCGCACGGCTCATCTCTTATTACGAAGAAGAAGGAGGACGCGTCTGGCCGCGGATGAAAGAGCATATTAAAGAAATGCAGGCCGCCTACGGCATCGAAATCGGCATGTTTGCCCTTCAAACGAAACAAGAAGAGCACTTGAAAATGGCGCTGGACGCGCTTGGCGTCACACAATAAAAAAAGGCTGTCGATTTCGATCGACGGCCCGTTTTACATCATCACTTTTTCAATCACAGCAAAAAAAGCCTTTTTTTCTTCCTCTGACAATTTGCCGAAGAGCTTGTCGATCAAGGCCTGGCGGTTTTCCACCATTTGTGCGGCGATCCTCGTTCCTTCTTGCGACAGTTCGATCCAGACGGTGCGCCGGTCATCGTTATTTCTCGATCTGATCACAAGACCCTCTTTCTCCAAATGGTTCAGAGCTGTTGTCGTTGCTGATGGAGACAGCGCGACCTCCTGTAAAATTTCCTTTATCGTACATGTTCCGTGTCTGTAAATGATACGCAAAATAAACCCTTTGCCGCTCGTGATACTTTTCGGAATCGTTTCTTCGTCTAATTTCTTTGAAGACCGCAAATATTTCGTGAAAGCATGGTCCAATAGATTCGCTTCAATCCGATGGTGATTCATGAAGGTTTCCTCATTTCCGACATCGTGTAGTAGATCAGCAATTTCATACTGACCAAACAAACATAGGTCTATTTTATCATAAGCGAATGCTCCGCAAAAAACGATTTTGTGAATTTTAAAATGAGCGGTTTAATTCCTTTTGTTATCAGTTCATAAAGATAATAATTCTATTATGAAATAGTTTTACAATGGATATATTTTGTTTTAGAATGAATTTGTGCGTCACATAATCTCACCAGGTTTTGTGAGAAACAATGAAAATTTGGAGATGAAAATTTTGAGTACACTTCAGCAATTAATCAATCATCATATGGAAACGTCAGATGGGTTGGAAGCATTGTCCGGAGGAGATCGAACGTTTACGTTCAAAGCGTATCACCAACGGGTGAACCAGCTGGCTCATTATCTGCTGGAGGAGGGTGTTCAAAAAGGAGACCACATCGCGGTTTTATGTAAAAATAATCATCATTTTCCCGTCATTTTGCTGGCGTCTCTTAAAATCGGAGCGACAGTCGTGCCGTTAAGCTGGCAGCTGACATCGTATGAATTAAAAGGAATCTTGAACAACTGCCGGCCGAAGGTGATGTTTTATGACTTGGAATTTGCCGATATACTAACGCCGCTCCGCGAACAGCTTCAGTTCTGCCTGATGATTGAAGCGGGTGCGGGAATGAACACGACTGAACAGTTTGAGAGCTTATTTAAAAACAGGCCGCTGAAGGTGGAAGCTGAGCAGGTGACAGAGCATGATTTGGCTTTAATGCTGTTCACCTCGGGCACGACGGGAAACCCGAAAGGCTGCATGGTCAACCACGGCAGTCTGGCCGCATACTTGACAGAGGTGAACGTGAAATCGAAGCAGCTGAAAGGCACGCGCTTTTTAGCGAGCCACCCGCTCTATCATATGAGCTCGCTCAACCATGTTTTTCAGGCGGCTTTTGAAGGAATTGCCCTTTATTTCTTATGGGATCCCGAACCGTTTGAAATCCTGCAGGAGATCGAGAAGAAACGCATTCATATGATGATGGCGTTTCCTTCCGTCTACACCTACATGCTGGAGGAAATGAAAAGACATCCATTCGACCTGTCATCTGTGAAAATGCTTGTTTCCGGCGGCACCAAGGTGCCGGCGCGGCTGATTAAGGAGTACAATGACCATGGAATCATGATGGTGCAGGGGTACGGCAGCACAGAAGCATGGACGGTCAGCGTATGGCGGCCTGACATGGGCTGGGATAAAGTCACTTCAGCCGGCAAGCCGATTCCGCAAGTCAGCATAAAAATCGAAGACCCTGATACACATGAAGAGCTGCCGACGGGAGAAGTCGGAGAAGTCGTCGTCAAAAGCCCGTATGTTTTTGAAGGGTATTACCAAAATCCTTCCGCCACGCAAAAGGTGCTGAAAGACGGCTGGTTCTATATGGGGGACTCCGGCAAACTCGATGAAGACGGATTTTTATATATTACCGGCCGGTATAAAGACGTCATTGTCTACGGAGGCGACAACATTTATCCGGACCAAGTGGAAGAAATCATCGATCAAGTGCCCGGAGTAGTTGAATCTGCCGTCATCGGCGTCCCGGATGAAATGTACGGCGAGGTTCCGAGGGCGTATGTGGTGAAAAATGAAAGCGCCGGCCTCAAGAAGGAGGACATTATCGCGTATTGCAAAGAGCGCCTGTCCGACTATAAAATTCCTGAAATCGTCTTTATCGACAGCCTTCCGAAAAACAGGCTCGGCAAAATCGTCAAAAAAGATCTGCGTGAACTGGCAGTCAAAGGGCAGTGAGCGCAATGATTGACCGAAAGCTTATCCAGCATTGGATAAGCTTTTTTTGCTGATTCCTTGCATCAGCTGCCGTTTTTTGTAACGTTTTCCAGTGCTAAACCCACTACAACATTAGGAGGTGTTGACAATTGAAATCGAAATGGAGTGCAATGGTGGTTATTGCCGGTCTTTTATTGCTGGCCGGATGCGGTGCACTGAAGGAGGCTGATCCCCCGCGCGGCAGATCAGCGCAAAAAACGGAAGCCTCGTTTTCTGAAGCTGAACAGCGATTTGCGCTCGCCTTGTTTCAAGACATGATAAAAGAAGAAGGGAGCCGGAAAAACATCTTCCTCTCGCCTTACAGTATTCAGCAGGCACTTTTGATGACGGCAAACGGTGCCGCGGGAGACAGCAGAAAGGAACTGCTCAGCACTTTACATCTCAGCCAGGCGGATATGGCATCGATCAACGGGATATCAAAATCTGTTAATCGTTCTCTTGAAACGCTGCCTCACGGTGAATTTTCATCAGCTAATTCGATATGGACCAAAAGGGAGCTGAAAGAAAGCTTTCAAGACGCGATCAAAGGCCTTGGCGACGCCTATCAGCTTCAAATTGATCCTAATCGGGCAACAGAGGAAATCAACAGCTGGGTCAAAAAGAAAACGAAAGACCGCATCGATCAGATCGTTGATAAAGTCTCGTCGAATACGATTGCCTACATCATCAATGCCGTCTATTTTAAAGAAAGCTGGAAGCACCCATTTGATCCTCACATGACAGCGGAACAGCCATTTTATTCAGCGGACGGCTCCGCAAAAAAACACCCCATGATGACGCAGACAAACCGCTTTCCTTATCTGGAAAACGAACATTTTCAAGCCGTCAAGCTGCCATTTCAAGACGAAGGCCTGTCACTAGCCGTTTTTCTGCCGAAAAAAGCGGCAAATCTAGAACAGCTTCTGACTGGCATGACGCATGATCAATGGCGCGCCTTGCAAAAGGGCTGGACGATGAAACAGGTGGAGCTCAAGCTGCCGCGCTTCTCATTTCAAACAGACTACATGTTAAATGAACCGCTTAAACGCCTTGGAATGAAAAACGTGTTTAGCAGCGCGAATTTTTCAAATATGTTTACCGGGCATGGCGCCGCTCAAATTAATAAAGTCAGACATAAAACATTTATCAAAGTGGATGAAGCGGGCACTGAAGCATCCGCGGCAACGGCGGTTGAAATCATCGAATCAGCCCCCGTCCCTGAAGTGACCATGACTGCAGACCACCCGTTTTATTTTGCGATCGTTGATGAAGCATCCGGAATGATTCTCTTTTTGGGCAGTGTGGCAGAGCCGAAAGATGATTAAATCTGGGGAAATACCATTATTTTATAAAAATTCATTAAACTTCCTGTTTTATTACCGATATTAGGAAGGGAGTTCCTTTATGGTGATGAATAAACAGGAGGCAAGGACAAATGAAAAAAAGTTTGTTTCTGTTCGTGTTCAGTTTGTTTTTGATGGCGATTCCAGCATTTTCGGCTTCGGCGAATGTTTACGAAGATGAGTATGAACCCAACAATTCTTTCGCTGAGGCTTACGATGTAGGGTTGTGGAAATACAAGACGATTTCGGCGACGATTCACAGCGAAAGCGATAAAGATTATTACAAATTTTACGCGACAAAGGGAGAACAGCTTGCCATTCACCTAAAGAACATCCCGGCAAATACAGATTATGATCTATATTTATTTAAAGATGCTTACGGCTATCCCGCAGTAGGATCTTCTGAAAGAATGGGAAACCAAAATGAAATCATCCGCTTGGATGTTCCCGAGACAGGCCGATACATTGCGGTCGTCATGTCTAAAGACGGTTCATATGACGGCTGGGGATTTTACAGACTTGAATTTATCGACAGAATGAAGAGCGGTGCTTATACGGCGAATTTGTCTCCGTCATCCATCTCAAGCCCGGGACAGGGAGTCGTTTCTCCGGTTGCCGCCGTCAATCTTGCCAATGCCTCGGCCATTCCCGAAGGAGCGACTGTGAAAAGCGTTTCTGCCGAGGGAACGATATATCCAAGTCTCGGACACACCTACAGAGAAGTCCTGAATAAGGAAGAAGGCGTTTGGCACACATCGGTTTCAGGCGGCACACTGTTTCCGGATCTAAAGCCTGAACTTGCGCTTCCCGTCAAAACGACATGGAATGTGAGATACTATTCGCTCGCTTGGAGCAGTTCAACTTGGAGATCGCCGCAGCTGAAGATCAATTATCAATACGATTCAACATACGGCTGGTAAACAGATCCAAATCCCGGCCGATATAAAAAGTAATAGAATGTAATTGGCATGAAAGGAGCTCCCATGAATATTAGAGACAGGGTAAAACTTTCGCTTTATTCCGAGCAGCTGATGAAGCCGGCCGCCGCGAATGTGCCGGCAAAGACTAAAGGCTCCAAAAGGATGCCCGCCAGCCAAACAGACACTCTCTCCATCAGCAAACAGGCTGAATCAGCCCAAAAAAATGCACCGTCATTACGGTCACAAATGAACGGCGTTCAATTTGAGATCTATAATCTTTATGTGGACAGGCAGCGTTTGAACAGCCAGATCGAAGGGGCGCTGCGGGAGAGCGGAATTTCCCTTTCCGAAAGCGAACATCTGACATTGCATGTTGACGGACATAACCGGATTACAGTTGAAGGCATCGAAGACGAACAAAAAAGAACCCGTATCGAAGCTGTTTTAAACGACAGCGATAAACGGTTCGGTGCGCGTCTGTTGGGCCACGCAGAACTGATCGGTGAACAAAACGGAACGCCGCTGGATAAACAGGCTTACGAAAAATGGCATGTGAATGAGTTTTTGAAAACGGTCGCCGGGCTGTCTTTGGCTGATGTCAGTTTGGATGAAAGAGGAGAGCTTGAAGGCGGAAATGAGAAGCTCACCCGAGTGATTGAATCAGCCAAAGACCCGAAAAGCGACTTGGAGAAGAGTTTTCAAAACATTCTGAAGAAGCTGAAGAATGTCCTGGCGAAAGGGCCGGACACCATTCCGGACAGGTCGGCTTCTTTCGGCTATGCCGGCGGAACGCTTATCGATCTCAATGTATCAAAAGGATTCTCCGCGGGCCAGCTGAACGAGTGGCTGGATGATCCGTTTCTTAGAGAAGTCCTGCTGAACAATTTTTAAAAGACCTGGCAAAGTGATTTTGCCGGGTTTTTTGTTTGCATAAAAATTGCACGAAAAAAATTTCAAATTTCGCATTGACCCTCACGTTGCGGGATACTTTATAGTCAATATCGAAGGGAGGTCAGATGGATGAAAATGAAAGTAAAGGAAGTGGCCGATTTAGTCGGCATCAGTGTGCGCACACTGCATCATTATGATGAAATCGGGTTATTAGCTCCGTCGGAGACAACCGAAGCCGGATATCGGCTGTATTCAGATGACGATCTGGAAAAGCTGCAGCAAATCTTATTTTTCAGAGAGCTTGACTTCCCTTTAAAAAAGATTAAAAGCATTCTTGAGAACCCTTCATTTGACAAGAATGAGGCGCTTCAGCTCCACCGCAAAGCGCTGCTGGAGAAAAGGAGCCGGCTTGACCAAATGATTGCGACAATCGATAAAACGATCCAATTTGCGAAAGGAGAAATCAACATGACAAACGAGGAAAAATTCGCGGGTTTTGATTTCAGTCAAAACCCGTATGAGGAAGAAGCGCGGGAACGCTGGGGAGATGAAGCCGTCGACAGATCGAAGGCCTATATCGAATCGATGTCCGAAGGTGAACGAAAAAAAATGGAACAGCAATATGACGCCATTTACAGAAAAATCGCCGCTCTCAGAGAAGGCGCCCCCGACTCAGAGGAAGCACAGGCGGCTATAAAGGAATGGTACGACTTTCTGAACAATAACACCGGCCACAGCTATTCGCTGGAAGCTTTCAAAGGTCTAGGACAAATGTATGTGGCTGACAAGCGCTTTACGAAAAACATCGATCAATACGGCGCCGGCTTGGCGAAGTTCATGTGCGACGCCATGACGGTGTTTGCTGACAGAAATCAGGAATAATCGCTGGAAACCGCCTGATAAGGTTGTGAAATGACCTTTTAGGCGGTTTTTTTAGATTTTAATGTGAGATATTCCTTTTGGGCAATAGCCTGTGCTGACTTATTTGATTTGCAGGCTGATTGCTGTGTTTGATTTGTGTCGAATCGTCTAATATGCTATTATATCGTTAGTCGATATATCGTAAGACGATACAAAATGAGGAGGCAAATGATTTGAATACATACCTTACCGGGATTTTATTTGTTTTGAGCGGAATTCTTTTATTAAATCTAGCGGTTTTATCAGGGATAAACGGTGTATTGTGGGGGCTGGTTCTTGGGGGCAGCATCATTTTCAATCTAATAGGTGTTGTACTGCTCATGAGATATATAAATGAAAAAAGCCATACTTAATAATGAGGTGCGAAAAGTGATGAAAAAAACGGCGGAAAACTATCTACCGCTTACGCAGGCTACATATTACATATTATTGTCATTAACTCAACCATTACACGGCTACGGCATTATGCAAAGGGTTGAGAGCATGAGCGAGGGAGAGGTCAAACTAGGGCCTGGCACTCTTTATGGTGCATTAAGCAAACTCGAAAAGCAGGGGTTGATTAAAAAGGAAGGCGAAACCGGCGATAATCGGAGAAAGCAGTATATTTTAACGAATGAAGGATGGGCGGTTGTTGAACTCGAATTTAAACGTCTGTCTAAATTGGTGGCGATCAGTCAATCTATTTTTCAAAAAGAGGGAGATACAAGCAATGAGTAAAAAAAGAAAGCGTAAATTCCGTTTTTTTCTTGCCTGGCAAGACCGGAAGGAAGAGGACTGGCTGAATGAAATGGCCAAACAAGGGTGGATGTTAAAGTCATTCTTTTTATTTATCTATACATTTGAAAAGACAAAACCAAGCAATACAGTATATCGGCTCGACTATAAGACAACATCAAACCTTGATCAAGAAGAATATATTCATATTTACGAAGATGCAGGCTGGAAGCATGTGACACAGTTTTTAAATTGGCATTACTTTGCGGCTGATCCGAGTCAAGTTCAAACAAATGTGATTTATACAGACCGTGAATCTGAAGCGGAAAAATATAATGGCTTACTAAAAGTGTTATATGCTGCACTTGCCAGTGTATTTCTCAGCTCGGGACTTCCGATTCTTATCATAGGCATCCCGGGATATTTTTATTGGATAGCAGCATTCAATCTCTTTGTTTTGTGCCTGTTGATCGTGTGTATATTAAAGGTTCGTAGAAAAACAAGAATTTGACGCTGTTTGACACCCGCTAATTTTCAGAGTAATATATTTTTTACAAATCATGTACGGCTAAACGATATTGAAGAAGAGCAAGTACGTGTCAGAGCATGGGCTTAAGAGAGTCGGTGGCTGGTGTGAACCGATGCCCTCCTGATGCCGAATGGGCTTCTGAATCGCTTCGCTGAAACGGGCAGTAGGCGGAGCCGGGATGTTCTCTCCGTTATCAAGAGAAGCGTATCGAAAGGGCTGACTGTCCCCTTTCCGTATGTTCCGAGCGAATCGTTTATGCGATTAATAAAGGTGGTACCGCGAGACCCTCGTCCTTTTGTGACGGGGGTTTTTTGCATTTTTAAGGAGGTGGTGGCCATGGAGGAAGGCTGGCCGGAGTGGCCGCATAATACTAAACGGAAACGGAGGTGTGATCGTAAATGGTGATTGCAACGGACGATTTGGAAACGACATGTCCAAATTGCAATGGAAGCGGAAGAGAAGAGCCGGAGCCTTGTCCAAAATGTTCGGGAAAAGGCGTGATTTTGACGGTGCAGGGCAGCACATTGCTCCATTTTATAAAAAAACATCTCAACGAATAAAAAGGACGGGTGTTTAGAGTTGAGTCGAGCAGAGAAGAGTACAGCTGAGCAGAGCGGCCATATTCAACACGGTGTTCGAAAAGCGGCCGGGGTCGTTTTTATGGTCTTTGGGACGATGTGTTTTGCTTCAAAATCCATTTTTGTCAAATGGGCTTATGAACAAGGTGCACAGCCGGAAGCGGTGCTGTTGTACCGGCAATTATTTGCGGCGCCGCTGTTTTGGCTGATTTTTATTGTGTATCGCTCAAAGCTTCCGGCTAAGCCTGAAAAAGCGGAGATTTTTAAAGCTTGTGCGGCCGGATTGCTTTGTTTTTTTCTATCGCCATTGCTTGATTTTATCGGCCTTCACGGTGTTTCTGCAACCGTTGAACGGATGATTGTGATGAGCTACCCCATGTTCGTATTGATCATAACCGCCTTTGTAAATAAAAAAATGGTCTCGGGTAAAACGTTTGCTGCCATCTTGCTTGTGAATGCCGGGCTGTTTTTGGCTGTCGGCGGATGGGATGTGCAAGCATTGGAAGCGAACCTGTCAGGGGCTTTTTTGATCCTATTGTCCGCTGTCGCTTATGCGGCCTATCTTGTTGTGGCGGGAGGACTTGTCCGTCAAATCGGAGGGATTCGAATGAATGCCTATGGAATGTCGGCAGCAAGTCTTGCGATGGCCGGTTATGCGCTGCTTCGCTCGCTGAGAGAACAACCGGGAATCGTGCTTTCTTATCCTCCCGCAATGTATGGTTTTTTTATGATCATTGCGGCGGCGACGACGGTCATTCCTTTTTTATTCATGCTGGAAGGCATGAAGCGGATAGGAGCGGAACGAGGGGCCGTCATTTCCATGATCGGCCCCGTCCTCACCATCTTCGGAGGTGTTTTGTTTTTAAACGAACGTTTAACTCCCGTTCAGTGGCTGGGGTGCTTGCTAGTGCACCTGACGGTTAGTCTGCTGGAATACCGGAAATAGAGAAAGGGATTCATATCCCTTTTTTATTTCTGTTTAAATGAATAAAGGTGGTTTACTCAGTGTCGGACGTTTTCATGACATATGTTCTAGCCGCGAAATCGTGGACCGCTTGTTTCGTTCCTGAAAAAACGACGGTTAAATACAGCAGACCGAAAAAGATATGCACCCATGAGACGATGTAGCGCACGAAAGCCTGCCAAAGCTTAATCCGTCGGCCCGTATCATCAGAAACGATACGAATTCTAAAAATTGCTTTTCCAATCGTGCCCTGGAGCTTTGTCAGCGGCATCAGAAGCGGATACAAAACGTATACCAGCAGGGCGGCTGCAGCAACTTCATGAGATCCGTCGCCGAATATCCATGCGGATGAAAAGTGTAACCCGACCGCCAATACGCAATCGATCAACCATGCACCCGCTCTAACCCAAAAACGAGCGTATTGCAATATGTATAACATCCTCTCTATTATAAATGAATGATAAAAACACAACATTAACCATTTTATAGTCTTTTTTTCTATTTTTAAATAAACCTTTTGGCCTCTTTTATAAAATTTTACTTTTCAGCTAAATCATACTGATTTTCATTATCGGATTTCCCCCTCCTGAAAGTTTTGATAAAATAAATAAGTTGTAGTATAAGATACGGAGGTTTAAACGTGGGAAAAGTAAAAAGAAATATGCCTTGCCCCTGCGGCAGCGGGCTGAAATATAAAAAATGCTGCGGCAAAGCAGAGGGAGCGTTTCCGGCTGTCGCGGTGCAAGAATTGAAACAAATCCAGAAAGACGTCATGGAATTCGCTTTTACGGAACATAAAGACACAATCGATCAATTTCTCAATCAGTATTCTTTTCTGTCAGACCTGGATCAGTCTGCGCAAAAGATATGTGTTTTTAACCTGGGCGTGTGGGGAGTATTTGCCCGCCCGCTGGCAGATGGAGGATTGACGATTTTTGAAGACTTTTTACAGAAAAAAGGATCTTCGATTCTCAGATCGCAGACAAAGGAAGCCGTTCAATCGTGGAAAGACCTCTCCCCTGCGTTGCTGCGTGTGAAACATATAACAGATGGCGGCATTCGCTTTGAGGATGCTGTAACGAATGAAGAGCTGACCGTGAGGATGAATGTGAAACGGGAAGGGCCTTTTGTAGGCGAGTACGTGCTCGGCTTTCCGATCAAGATCGGAAGCCATACCGAGTTCTTCTTGCAATTCACCATCTATCCTGCAAAAATGGCGGATGCTCTCAAAGACAGGCTAAGCGAGGCTTTGAACCGTTTTACAGAAGAAGGCGGGACGAAAGAGCAGCTGATGAGAGAGGATTTCCATCATGTGTTAATGCATCTTTGCCGGCAGGAAGAGAGTACACCGTCTGAACAAGTGTCCGAAGACATCGAATGGGCCAATGAGATGGAAAAAGAAACAGCGCTCGTTTTTGAGAAAGGTATGCTTGACGAAGGACATTCTGAACCATTTGTGTCCTGGGCGGTCGGCCTTTGGAAATCGTATTGTGCCAAAAAAGCACCGGTCATCAAAAAAACAGAAGCCTTTGCAGCTGCTTTGGAGTATTTTATCAATACGATCTCCAAATCGGAAAAATCGATATCCCAAGCAAAGCTTGCAAAAAAATACGGCGTCAGCGCTTCGACCGTATCGAATCGTTTTAAAGATATTGAAGCCGTCCTGCAGGATGAACTTGAGCATCATCTTGAGCTTATGCCATCTTAAAAAAGCTCACACAACTGCTAAACCTTCCGGGGAACCGGAAGGTTTTTTGCGTTTGATTCTGATTAAATCTTGAGAAAGATATTTTAAGATATCGGTACGATCAGATCAAACAAGGAGAGATTATGATGAGTACAATTCTACTGGAAACAAGGCATCTTCAAAAAAAGTTCGGAAGATCGCAAGCGGTCTCAGACGTCTCATTGTCAGTTGAAAAGAACAGTATTTACGGATTGCTTGGACCGAATGGAGCAGGAAAATCAACGACTTTAAAACTTTTAACCGGAATCTTAAACCCAACTGCCGGGGATATTTTGTTTGAGGGGCGGCAATGGAAAAGGTCCGTATTAAAAGACATCGGTTCTTTAATAGAATCCCCGCCTCTGTATGATAATTTAACAGCCTACGAGAATGCCAAGGTGCATGCCGCATTATTGGGCCTTCCAGATGCGAGAATAACAGAGGTGCTTAAAACTGTTGATATGCATCATACCGGAAAGAAAAAGGCGGGGCAGTTTTCTATGGGGATGAGGCAGAGGCTGGGGATCGCCATCGCTCTTTTAAATCGCCCTAAACTACTCATACTTGATGAGCCTACTAACGGTCTTGATCCGATCGGTATACAAGAGTTGAGGGAACTCATCAGGTCATTTCCCGAACAGGGGATGACGGTCATTTTATCAAGCCACATTTTATCGGAAGTCGAGCAGATCGCAGACCATATCGGGATTATCAGCGGAGGGTATCTCGGATATCAGGGGAAAATCAATAAGGGAGACGATCTTGAGCGGCTTTTTATGGATGTTGTCAAATCAACGCGGGAGAAAGAGGGCGGAGAAAAGTGATCGGATATTATGTAAAAGCGGAAAACCTGAAGTTTAAAAGAACATTTTCGAGAAAAATGATCTTCATTGTGCCTTTGATTAATATTTGCTTCGCCTTTTTAATGAATCCGGGATTTTTTGTAGCAGGTACGTATAATTGGTGGTCTGTCATCTTAATGCCGGTCATGATCGCCTTGCTTTGTGCACAATCACACCAGAAAGAAAAGAAAGCGTCGAATTATAACGGCATTTTTTCTTCTCCTGTAGATTTGCATCAGATTTGGTATGCAAAAATAAGCGTCATTGCGCTCTATTCTTTAGCATCTCAAGCTGTTTTTTTAGGATTCATGGTTGGGATGCAGTTTGTCATTCCTCAATTTTCGAGCATTCATTTGACAGTCATTGCCGCGAATCTGCTGCTTTGGCTCACGACACTATGGGAGATCCCCGTCTGTTTATGGATAGCGCGAAAGTACGGGTTTATATCTGCCGTTTTGTTCAATATGCTGGGCACTATCATATTGGGCATCATGTCGGCATCAAGCCCTTTTTGGTGGCTGAATCCTTGGAGCTGGCCGATCAGGGTCATGTGCCCGACAATTGGCATCCATCCAAACGGTGTGCCTCTTGAGAATGGCGATCCTTTAACGAGCTGGGCAGTCGTTCCTCCGGCTGTTGTTCTATCTGTTCTGTTATTTGCTATTTTGGCGCGTCTGACTAGGCGGTCTTTTTCTCCTGCCGTTGATCGCAAATCGATAAAACGGGAGGCGGTTTAATTTGTTGTTATTTTTCAGATGCCTGGCGGCTGATTTTCAAAAAACAAAGCGTACGTCTTTTATTTGGCTTCACTTGAGTGTTCCGGTTATCTGTGCGGGTGTTTTTCTGCTTTATTTCTATAACAGACAGCCCGATCCATATCAATTATATCGCACGTATTTTGAAGCCATTGCGATTGCATTGCCGCTTCTGATTGGAATTGTGTGCGGAATGACGGCTTCCTTAGAGGAGCAGGCAGGCCGTTTTCAAGTGCTGTTGGGCGGCACGGCTCCCAAATTAACGGCTTATTTAAGCAAAGTCACGCTGCTTCTGATCATGAACATTTTTGCGGTATTCTTGGCTATTGGACTCTACTTATTGGGGCTCAGAGCTCTTTTTCATGTGCCGAACCTGCCAAGCTCCCTTTTTTTAGAGGCTGGGGCATGGCTGGCAGCCGGAAGTGTCACACTTTATTTCATATACTTTTTGATCAGCTGTACATTCGGAATGGGGGCTTCGATTTTAGCAGGCGGGGCAGGCCTTTTGATGACAGCGCTGATGAACACGGGATTGGGCGATGTCATTTGGAAATATAATCCCTGGGCATGGGGAATCAGGCTGACAGGGTATAAGGGGATTGACCGATTTGTCCAAATTGATCCGTCTCTCCGCTCTGTTCTAGATGGGGAAATCAAGCAGGGGGCTTTCATCATGGTGTTTGCTATAATAGCTGTATTCGCTCTAAGCATCATTTGGTTTATCCGCTGGGAAGGAAGAAAAGCTTTTGAATAATGAAAAAAGGGTGGTCAGCAAGTGGCGAAAATTTTGGCAGTAGATGATGAGAAAGATATTCTTGTACTCATACAAAATATTTTGCGCCGCGATCAGCATCAAGTTCATACGCTAAGTCAAGTTAACACCGAATCTCTCGACGTGTTTTCAGGGTATGATTTAATTTTGCTTGATGTGATGATGCCGGGGATGGACGGGTTTGAATTATGCGAGAAAATCCGGCCGCTGGTAGATTGTCCGATCCTGTTTCTCACCGCTAAGACGGAGGAAGAGGCCATCGTTAAAGGCCTCCTGACTGGGGGAGACGACTATATTTCAAAACCCTTCGGCGTTCTTGAGCTCAGTGCAAGAGTAAATGCACACCTGAGAAGGGAAAGAAGAGAGAAATACGAGACTAAACGGGTGATTTCCGGTTTTTTATTTCACTTTGACAGCAAAGAAGTATTTATTCATGATCAAAAGCTGAATTTAACAAAAAATGAATTTAAAATATGTGAGCTATTGGCTCAGCATAAAGGACGAACCTTTACAAGAGAAGAAATTTATGATCATGTATACGGGCTGGAAGGCAATGCTTTATATTCGACGATAACCGAATTTATCCGCACGATTCGGAAAAAATGCAAAGAACACAATAGAGATCCGATCAAAACGGTATGGGGCGTAGGATACAGATGGGAATAATCCGCAAAAAAAAGACACTGCGCAGAGAACTGATCAAATATATGCTCACTTTGAGCTTCAGCCTGATCGCGATCACGGCTTTATATGTTTTGGTCAATATGATAGGAATGAATGCAGGGCTGTTTTATCCTGCCAACTACAATGAAATCGAAGCTGAAAAGCTTAAGCCCAGGCTTCAATCGGCTGAACAGATAACGGAAGACATGATACCGGATACAATGCTGTACGCCATACTGGACAAAAAGTCGAAACAAAAGACAGCGGGAAACATGAAAGAGACGAATCTTTCGATTGTACGGAAAAAGATAGAGAGCAGGCCTTATGTCAGCTTTAGTCAAAAAGGCTATATGATTATCGAACGCAAAGACGAGTATTGTGTATTGGAGTATCCTTTGCGCGCTGAGTTTCGGTCTCCACTGCTGAGACGGTTTCTCCCGAACTATGAGCTGACAAGCATATGCATCATCGTTCTTCTTTTAATTACGGTCGTTTTTACGGTGACAACCCGATTTGCAAACAGATTAAAAGAACATTTTCAAACTTTAAACACCATTGCCGAGCAAATTAAAAAACAGAATTTAAATTTTACTCCGGAGTTCTCGAATATTAAGGAATTTGATCATGTAATCAGTTCCCTGATGGACATGAGGAATGCCCTCCAAGCCTCCCTACGGGCGCAGTGGCATTTAGAGAAAACGAAAAAAGAACAGATCGGCGCATTGGCTCATGATATTAAAATTCCAGTGACCATCATCAAAGGAAATGCGGAGTTGCTGAGCTTATCTCCGCAAAATCAAGAGCAGTCGGAATATATCAGATACATCCTTGACGCGGGGCAAAAAATCGAACAGTACATTGACCAATTAATCCATCTCTCAAAAACTGAGGAAGCATTACATACCGAGTACAGAGAAGGCGCTGTGAAAACGCTAGTCGAAAGTGTTCTCCATGAGACTGAAGCATATATAGGGAACAAATCGATTGACATTGTGTTGAAGGAGCAGAACCTTGAAGGAAAAAAAGCAGTGTTTGACAAACAGCTGCTTCACCGAGCGTTGATGAACATCATGACGAACGCCGCAGATCACACACCAGAAGGCGGGAGAATCGATTTTGAAGCTGTGTGTACGGCTGATCAATTGATTTTCACAATCACTGACAGCGGAAAAGGGTTTTCTCAAGACGGCCTGCAGAAAGCTGCCGAGCTTTTCTATATGGAAGATAAAGCCCGGACATCGAATGGTCATTACGGGATGGGACTTACCTTTGCACTTCGTGTTGTTAAGCTTCATCAAGGCGATTTGGCGATTAAAAACAGCGAAGCAGGAGGCGGACAGGTACAAGTGACCATCCCCCTCTGAGACCAGATCATCATTTCCATATCTCGTCATTCTCATAATCAAAAACCTTCCGGCATCGGCCGGGAAGGTTTTTTACGGTTCTCCAAGTTCCTGTTTCAAATATTGGTACAGCTTTGCATCAGCCTGTTTCAGCGGAAACGCCGCGGTTTTGCAAAGGATGCCGAAGGTTACGCTGATCGGGTCATCGTCGATAAACCGGACAATCGTTCCGGGAGGAGGAGGGGAAACGATGCTTTTCGGAATCAGGGCAACGCCGAGTCCTGCGGCAACATAGTTTTTCAAAGCTGTCATGCTTCCGATCTCCATCGTGTTCATTTGGCTCCCCGGCAGCTCTTGAAACGCGATTTCGACTTTCTTCCGGTAGGTGCAATTGTTGGCCGTAATCAGCAGGCGGTGCTCCCTAATATCTTTCAGATGAATGCGTTCATTGTTTCCGGCGGGGTGTCCCTCAGGGAGCAGCACTACGAGTTCTTCAGCATAAAGCGGTTCAAAATAAAGATCTGTTCCCATTGCCGGAGTCGAACAGACGGCAAGATCCAGGCTTCCTTGAACCAGCCGTTCCCCCAATGCCGACGAGTTGGCGATATCAACGGAAACCCGGATCTTCGGATAATCCGCTAAAAATCTCCCCAAAATCTGGGGCAATTCACAGCTCGCGATCGGTTCGACCGCTCCAAGGCGGATATTTCCCCCTTCGCCAAGCAATAAGTCGGCCATATGATGTTGAAGGTGATCTATATCCTTGACAATATGTCTGCTTTCTTCAAAAAAAAGCCTGCCGGCTTCAGTCAGACGGAATGTTTTCCCCCTCTCGAGCAAACGAATGCCGAGGTCTTCCTCGAGCTTTTTGATTTGCATTGTGACCGTGGACTGCGCATAATTCAGTTCTTCAGCCGCGCGGTTAAAGCTTCCGCAAGCCACGATTTTATGAAACGTCTTTAACGTTTTGAAATCCATCCCATCACCTCAAGTTCAATAAAATTGAATGAAACCTTCAAATGATTCAATTATACAAAATGATATAACCGTTATACACTATTAAACAATACAAAGGAGGAATGAATATATGCCATTTGTCAGGATGGATCTTTTAAAAGGAAGATCAAAGGAAGAGCTTCGCCGGATCAGCAGATCAGTTCACCAGGCGATGACGGAGGCGATCGATGTTCCGGAAGACGATTATTTTCAGGTCATCACCCAGCACGATGAGGAAGAGTTCTTTTTCGATCCTAGCTATATGAACATCAAACGGACGAAGGATTTGATTTATATTCACATCACAATGAAAGAGAGACCGATCGAAAAAAAGCTGGCTCTGTACCAACGCATTGCAGAGCGTTTGCAAAAAAACGCCGGCATCCGCCAAGAGGACGTCATGATCATTGCAGCCGAAAACGTGAAAGAGAACTGGTCGTTTGGGAATGGAACAGCACAGCTTGCATCAGTTGAAAGGGAGCGTTGAAAAATGGAAATGAAAAATAAAACAGCCCTTGTCACAGGAGGCGGCACAGGGATCGGCAGAGCGGTATCGCTCTCTTTGGCAAACCGAGGGGCAGCGGTTGTTGTCAACTATTCGCGTTCCAAAGCGGAGGCTGAAGAGACGGTTGGAATGATTGAAAGTCAAGGCGGCCGCGCGCTCGCGGTGAAAGCCGATGTTTCTAAGATCAGTGAAGTTCAAGACATGTTTGATCGGGCGGTGGGCGAGTTCGGTACCGTCGATCTGCTCGTCAACAATGCAAGCATCACCAGGCATATCGAGCTTGATGACTTGGAAGGGGCTTCTGAAGAAGTCTGGGATGAACTGTATGCGGTAAATGTCAAAGGGATGTTTAATTGTGCGAGAGCGGCGGCACCTTTTATGAAGCGAAATAAACAAGGCGCCATCGTAAATGTCGGCAGCATCGCCGGGCTTACCGGTTCAGGCTCTTCGTTACCCTATGCCGTATCAAAAGCGGCGGTCCACGGTCTGACGAAATCATTGGCGCATGCGCTTGCTCCTGATATTAGAGTCAGCTGTGTGGCACCGGGCGCGGTATCAACGAGATGGTGGGAGGGGAATGAAGAGAAAATGAAGCGGCTCAGCCAAAAGCTCCCGCTTGAGCGGATAGCGGAACCGGAAGATATCGCCTTGCTCATTTGTGCGCTGCTCGAACAAGAAACAGTTACAGGCCAAATCTTAACGGCTGACTGCGGTCAAACATTATAGCGATTATAAGCCTATTATCCTATTTCTATATGAAACCATTTACCTTATGATAAATCATATCGAAATAGAAAAAAGAGGGAAGAACGTATGAGGCGTTTACAATCGTTAGAAGCCATTGAAAAAGTAAAAAACGGGGATTATCATGTTTTGCGGGATGCCGAATGGCTGAAGTATCTCGTTTTAACTGAAGAGCAAAATATCAACCTGGAGCGGATTTCTTCGCTAGAGAACATGCCTCAGAATCCCGTTTTTCTTTATGTTGAACAGACGCTCTCCATTTTGGAGAAAGCTGACATTCCTGAGCTGGAAAAAGAAATCATTGAAGAGGTTCTCATATGGAGTGAAGCGGCTAAGTGCGGCCAGCCTCATAAAAGAAAGGAATGGCGTGAAAAAGGTTTTCAGCTTGCGATCCATAATATCGGGTCGGCGCAGATTTATGCTGATCGAAGACAGGCGTACATGCCGGAACGGCAGGATATTGAAGAACTCATCCATATTTTGATTGTGACGCATGGACTCGTCGGACGGTATATCCGCGGGGAAACAAGGTATCGCCAATTCACTCCTCTTATCGATTGGATTGAAACATCTGAACTTCAGCACATCGATATCAGGCGGGTTCTATACGTGCTGAACAAATGTATCATTGAAGCGGTATCGCCGGCGCTTTGGGATTCGATAGAACGAGACGTGAACCGGGTAATCGGCCAAATCTGCACAGGAGAAAGAAATAAAGACTGGCCGTTTGCGGAAAGGATCAGAAAACTGCGGGGACAAGCGCTCGATTCCGGTGAAGACAGCAGCCGGTACGAGCGGTTTTTGAGGGAGCATTCGGCGGAAGATACGCTGAGACGCTTCTTTCAGCGGATTGATTTATGGTATGTGGAATCCGCCTTGTCATCATTCAGTTTTGAAGAGTTTGTCAAAATCTTTCTGCTCGTGCTTCGTTCTGTCAACCCTTTATCAGTCAAGCACATCAGCTTTGAGCCGCTGATGAAGGACATGTACCGTGATTACCAGGGTGTGAGGCATATAAATGTTTATAAAAAACGAATTATCGAAGCGTGCTTAAAAGAGATGTCGATCAGCGATTTGCTTTACGGCGAGGTGCCTGTAAATGAACACGTTTCGCTTGCTGTTCAGCCGTTTGATCAGGCTTCTGAGATTGTCGGCGTCACGTTTTCATTTTCGCAGGCAGGACTGAAGCTGATTGAATTTTGCCAGGAAGCGGAGAAATCGCCTTTATATGAACGGGCGATCGTGCTGCTTTATGATTTTTTTGAGTTTCGCAAGGATTCGTTTGACCGGCTGCAAAATGAAGCGGCTTATCTGTCTGATATGAACGGTGCTGAAGATTATAAAAAGAAGATTGCCGATTATGCCGTTGGAGAAAGAATGCTCGACATCGGAGCCGGAGGCGGCGTGATGCTTGATTTGCTGACAGACCAGCATCCAGAAGCAGAGGTCATCGGAATCGACCTTTCCGTCAATGTCATTGAGGAGCTCCAAAAAAGAAAAGTGCGCGAACATAAGCCCTGGCATGTGAAACAGGCTGATGCATTGGACCTGCCTGAGTACTTTGAGCAGGAAAGCGTCGACACCATCGTATTCTCATCGATATTGCACGAATTGTTTTCATACATTCCGTATGAAGGGAAAAAATTTAATCATCTCGTCATTGCCCAAGCGTTAAAAAGCTCCTTTGACATTCTGAAGCCGGGAGGCAGAATCATCATCAGGGACGGAATCATGACCGAAAACAAAGAGGAAACGCGGCGGATACGGTTTAAAGACCCGGATGGAATGGATTTCTTGAAGCGGTATGTCCATGATTTTAAAGGGAGAAAGGTGCAAATGCTTGAGGCTGAGAAGGACGCGGCTGTACTGTTTGTGAATGATGCAATGGAATTCCTCTATACATATACATGGGGAGAAGAAGCCTATCCGCATGAAGTGCAGGAGCAGTTCGGCTATTTTACGCCGTCTGAATTCCGCCGCTGTATCGAGAAAGAATTAGGGGAACGTGCGAACATTCTGGTGTTCGAACACTATGTGCAGGAAGGATATGAAGAACACCTTTACCCTAAAATCGAGCTGACAGACCGGCTCGGCCGGCGTGTGCCGCTGCCGGACAGCACTTGTTTTATTGTAATTGAAAAAAAGCACCTCTAGGGTGCTTTTTTTAGTTGTTGCTTTTAAGGAAGCTTGAGAAGTATTGTTCGGTCTTGTAATTATCAGCATCAATTTTCCATTTGTCATTTTTTGATTTTTCAAGTTTGACTTCAACGGTTTTCTCACTTGAAGTCGCCTCTGCTTTTTTGATTTCTTCACTCATTATGTCAATCGCAGGATTGATCAATTCATCTCTGGACATGAAGTCTTTGCCGCTGTCTTTCACATAGTCTTCCAGTCTTTTCTTCACTTTCTTTTGGACATCTGTATTATCGATTGGCGTAACGGTTGCCTCAACAGTTGCTTCATCGCCTGAAATTGATTTTGTAACTGCTTTGACTTGAGATTTTTCTTGATAGGCGTTTTGGATGGCGCTGATCAGTTTATTCAATTTCTTTTTATCCACATCTTCTTCATCATAATATCCTAAAGAGCGAACGATAGATTTTTGAGCGCCTTCAAGGTAATCGGTAACGACTTCACGTTTGTTTTCGTCGACCAGTTTATCAAAGTTATTATTGTCTTTGCCGAAAATCGTTACGTCTGTGTAAGCTAGCAAAGCTTTTGCCGGATCTTCAAGTTTTTTGGCCGTTTTCAGTAATTCGTCGCTGCCGCCGTCGATCTCGAATTTGACAGGATCGGCTTTATTTTCACCGTACATGTCAGGTGTGTATTCAAGCTGAAACTTTTTGCCTTTTTCAACGATGTAATAGATATTTCCGTCGACTTCTTTGTCAGAATTCAGCGTCGAAGAGCGAAGCCTTTTGTTTCTTTCATCATATACGCTGACGTCCGACATTTTTGAGTCGCCTTCGTAAAGGCTGAATTGGCTTTTATCAACCATTAATGGTTCTTTCCCTGTATTTTTCACGGAAACATTGATCTTTAGTATAAGTTCATTTTCGTGCAGGTTTGTTGATGAATCATCAGGAAGCGTATATTCGGAGCTTAGGATTTTAACTTCTGCATTATCTGCTTTTTTCGTATCTTCTTTCTCTCCGCTCGCGCTTTTGCTGCCTCCGCAGGCTGTTGACACGACTGCTACAATCATCAAAAGCATCATCAGAAAAAACTTTTTACTTCGCATGGTCTGTCTCCTTTTTTATTATTTTTTTCAATGTTATGTAAATGAAAAGAATGAGGCGGCCAGGGCATAAAGGCCCTTCATCGGGACAAATCTTACTCAAGTCCCGGTCATTTCATTTATCTAACAGTGAAAATTTGATTATAATTCTTCCTTTTTCCTTAGTTTCTTTAAAAAAACAGAAACAACATCACTCATTTTAAGGTTTGAAGAATCATTAATAAATAGGTGTTAAATACTAATTTTGGCCAATGATTTGCAGGATTAGGCATGTTTTCAAACTTTGGATAGTAAGAAGAGACTAAAACTAATGACATGCACTTCGGTGCATTTAATTGAGGTTTATCCATTTTTTACTTTAGATCCTGGTCAGATCAGGTTAAAAATATAAGTATTTTGTTTAGGAGACGCCCTTATGTTGGTGAATTTCAAATTTGGGCCATAGTGAATAAAAAGTCCCGTTTTCGGGTTTCCTTAACCTGAGCTTAAAATTTAGTAGATCAATTGTCTTAGAAACGGCGGTTTTGATGGTGTAAGGCTTTTCTATAGTCAGAGAGATGGAGGCATATATGGGGGAATGCAGCCGGGGGCACCGGCTGCATATTGTGGACCGGATGTTTACTTAATACCAATTATCATAGCGATAACAATCGCAGCGGCGCCGATGATAATCCAGCCTGCGATCAGCTTCCAGACAAACTTGACCCAGCGTTCATAAGGGACGCCTGCGATTGACAGTGAAGCCAGCAATACGCCGGAGGTCGGGATGATTGAGTTGGTGATCCCATCTCCGTATTGATAAGCGAATACGGCAATCTGACGTTCGAATCCCAATAAATCGGCCAGAGGCGCCATAAGCGGCATCGTTGTGGCTGCCTGTCCGCTTCCGGATGGAATAAACGTGTTAATCGCGATTTGTACGGCGAACATGCCGATGGCGCTGATTTCATTCGGAAGCGAGCTGATTGCTGAAGCAAGGCTGTTGATGATCGTATCGATAATATGTCCGTTTTCCAATACGATGACGATGGCACGGGCGAAGCCGACGATCAGCGCTCCGTATACAACCTGTTTCATGCCGTCGACAAACGAATGGAAGGTGTTGTTGATGCCGCGTCCTCCCGCAAGACCGGCGGCAAAGCCGATGATGAGAAAGCCGGCCGACAGCTCGCTTAAAAACCATCCCCATTGAAAAACACCGAACATATTGATGCCGAAGCCCAATGCTGTAATCAGCAGGACGAGGCCGTGTCTTCCGGTGAAGGAAAGATCAGCGTGTCCTGCGGCTGTCTCTTCATTTATCTCTGTTTCGCTTCCATACATCAAACCGGTATTCGGGTGCGCTTTGACTTGTTGAGCATAACGCATGACATAAAAAATGGAGAAACCGAGCATGGCGGCATAAACGGCCAGTCTATAACCGAAGGCGCTAAACACCGGGACTTCCGCAATTGTCTGTGCAATTCCGACTGTGAACGGATTCAACATGCCGCCGGTGAACCCTGCAGCCGCGCCTAGAGAAATCATCGCCAGCCCTGTCATTGAATCATAGCCAAGCGCTCTCGCAACAGCGATTCCGATCGGAATAAAAATAATCGTCTCTTCAGACAAACCGATCGTTGCGCCTCCGATGGAAAAGACGAACATGGTGACGGGGATCAGGAGGAAGCCGCGTTTCTTCAAGCGCTGCACGAGCACATGGACACCGGCGCGAATCATACCGGTCTGATGGATGATGCCAAAAGCTCCGCCTATTAAAAAGATATAAAAAATAATATCCGCCGATTGAATCATGCCCTCCGGTATGGCTTTAAACATCTCGAAAAAACCGACCGGACCTGCGTCAGTCTGCTTGTAGCTCCCTTGTACGATAACCGTTTGGCCGTCTTCTTCAACCCGCTTAAATTCTCCTGATGGAATGAAGTATGAAGCCAGTGCAGCTAAAATGATAATGAAAAAAATCAAAGCATAAGTATGTGGGAAGTGCAGTTTTGTTTTCTGTGGGGTGCCATTGCTCATTCCGTTCGTCTCCTTTATAATGTATTAATATTCAGATAATTATATATTTAAACATTTTGAGGATATGAGCTTTACTTTGTCAACCCTGGAAAAAACTTTCGGTAATCGAGAAGGGAGAACCGTTATGAAAAAACAAATTGAGAAAGAGATCGAAAATATTCGTGAAGAGCTGCTGCATATCAGCCAGTATATAGGCAATCATCCTGAACTGGGGCACGAAGAATTCAAAGCTTCAAAGATTCTGTCCGAGGAGCTGAAAAAACACGGTTTTCAGGTGGAATTAGGCACATGCGGCCTTGCGACGGCGTTTACGGCCGAGTTTGACAGCGGCCGTCCCGGTCCTTCCATTGGATTTATGGCTGAATATGATGCATTGCCTGACCTTGGCCATGCCTGCGGGCACAATTTGATCGGCACGATGGCGGTCGGCGCCGCAATCGGCGTCAGCAAAGTGATTGCATCGTGCGGAGGAAAAGTGTATGTTTACGGAACTCCTGCGGAGGAGACGAAAGGCGGAAAAGTAACCATGGCCGAACAAGGGGTTTTTGATCACTTGGACGCCGCTATGATGGTTCATCCGTATTGCAGGCATGAAAAAAGCGGGACATCGCTGGCGATGGATGCGATCCAATTCGAATTCTTCGGAAAGGCCTCGCATGCGGCGGGAGCACCTCACGAAGGAATCAATGCGCTCGATGCCGTCATTCAGACATTCAACGGCATTAATGCGCTCAGACAGCACATTCTCCCTGATGCCCGGATTCACGGGATTATTCCGGAGGGAGGGAAAGCGGCGAATGTTGTGCCGGATTACGCGGTTGCCCAGTTTTACGTCAGAGGAACGGAACGCGCTTATGTCAATGAACTGCTCGATAAAGTGAAAAATTGTGCAAAAGCGGCCGCACTTGCGACCGGAGCCCGGCTTGAGAGCTCTTTTTATGAGCTGTCTTACGATGATTTGAAAACAAATGAAACGCTGTCAGACGCTTTTACACAAAACATGATCGAGTTGGGCGTCGATCCGGATTCGATTCATGAAAAAGCGGACGGAGGAGGTTCGGTTGATATGGGGAATGTCAGCCAGATCGCGCCTTCCATTCATCCTTATGTGCAAATTTGCGATGAGCCGTATGCGTGCCACACACCCGAGTTTCGTGAAGCGGCCATGAGCAGCCGGGGGTTCGAAGGCTTGATGCTCGGCGCAAAATCTATGGCATTCACCGCATATGATGTGCTCATCAATGAAGAGCTGCTGAAAAAAATAAAGGAAGAATTCAACCTTTTAAAGGCGCTGGCCTAAACGGATGATCCGAAAACGATCAAGTCCTGTTTTGATGAATATTGACGAGAAGCCGCCGGGGAGCCCGGCGGCTTCAGCGTGTCGACAAACCCTCGCATTCGTTGTCAGGCCTGCGCGCCGGTGCCTAGGAATTACAAACATTGGCTGTTCTAGACTGCAAGGATTGCGTTTCACGCTGAAAAGATGACAAAATCCCAAAACTAACAGTCGTTTACAGGTCGAGCGATAAGCGGATCATATCGATGCAGCGCATGCCGTTTTCGTATATCGGCTTCTCGTAATGTCTCAGGAAAAAGTTCCGGTCGATGCCGGTGATTCTAAATCCGCATTTTTGATAGAGCGCCAGCTGACCGATGCTTGAATTCCCGGTTCCGATTTCAATCGTCTTAAATCCTTGAGCTTTCGCTGTTTCAATCGCATGCATAACCAATTGTCTGCCGATTCCTTTTCCCTGCAGATCTTCTTTGACGGCGATATTGACGAGCTCTGCCGTTTCAGGCCTCGTCGGCAGCAGCACATAGACACCGGCAATCCGGCGGTCGATTTCGGCTGTATAGCACTGTCCCCGTTCGAGGTAATCGTTAACCAGTTTTTCGGAAGGGTCTGCCGTCAACAGCAAATCAAGCGGCGGCTCATGTTCTGGATGCAATCTCCGAATGTTCATTTCACTCATCTCCTTTTGATCTAAACAGAAATCGTTGAAATCCCCAAAAGGCTCATGCACAATAGTAAGCACAAGCGAACAGTAAAGTGAGGTACTGATATGAATATATCTGACTATGTAAAGCATGACGCGGTTGCTTTATCTAAGCTTATCAAACATGGGGAAGTAACGGTCAACGAATTAATCGACGCTGCTTTTTCCCGTCTTGAAGAAGTCAATCCAGAACTGAATGCAGTCATTCGGACAAGAAAAGAGCAGGTCAAAATTGAATCCAAACAGCTTGACATCAGACACCAGCCGTTTGCCGGGGTGCCGATTCTTTTAAAGGACATTTCCCAAGCGTTGAAAGGGGAGCCTCTCACAGCCGGCGCCAAGCTGCTTTCATCTTATAAACCAAAGCGCGATTCGAATTTCGTCGCGAAATTGCGCGGCGCCGGTTTTTTATTTCTCGGACAGACGAATACACCCGAATACGGATTAAAAAATATTTCTGAGCCTGAATTGTATGGGCCGTCGCGAAATCCTTGGAACACTGATTATTCACCCGGGGGTTCAAGCGGCGGTTCTGCGGCTGCGGTGGCGGCCGGAATCGTTCCACTTGCAGGGGCAAGCGACGGGGGAGGCTCCATCCGGATACCGGCTTCCTTTACCGGACTATTCGGTCTGAAACCGACCCGGGGCAGAACGCCTGTAGGACCGGGCGCCGGACGGCAGTGGCAGGGGGCATCGATCGATTTTGTGCTGTCCCGTACGGTCAGGGACAGCGCGGCGCTCCTGGATATTCTGCAAACCATTCAGCCTGAAGCCGCTTTTCAAACGCCTTTATTTCCAGGTCAGTATGAAGAGGATATGAAAAAAGGGCTGGAGCGCCCTTTGAAAATCGCATTCTCTGTAGAATCACCCGTCGGAACGCCTGTCAGCGATGAAGCCAAACAAGCCGTCCGCCGCACCGTTCGATGGCTGGAAGCGCAGGGACACCATGTCGAAGAGCAGACGAACGGCGTTGACGGAATCCGGTTAATGGAGAACTACTACTTAATGAACAGCGGTGAAATTTCCGCGATGATTCTTGGAATGGAAAAAACGCTTGGAAGAGCGATCACTGTTCAGGACGTTGAAATTGTCACATGGGTGCTGAATGAAGCAGGCAAAAAAGTGTCGGCAGCCGAATTTACAGCAAGCCTTGCTTCCTGGGATCGAGCAGCTGCACAAATGGCGGCGTTTCATGAGACCTATGATCTGTATGTGACCCCGGCAACGGCTTACCCCGCTCCAAAGGTCGGCGAGCTCACCCATACCGAAAAAGAAGCCGAAGCTCTCCTGAAAGTGAGTGAGCTGGAAAAAATCGAGCAGCAGTCGCTGATTTATCAAATGTTTTTGAAAAGCTTGACATATACACCATTCACACAGCTTGCCAACTTAACCGGACAGCCTGCAATGAGCGTCCCGGTCCATCTGACAAATGAAGGTTTGCCGCTGGGTGTTCAAGTGACGGCTCCGAAAGGAAAGGAACATTGGCTGCTGCGCACCGCCCATTTATTAGAGCAATCAGACTTATGGATCGGAATGAAAGGAAATCCAATGCTCGGCAGTCTGTAACCGTATAAGAGAGGACCGCCCGTTAATCAGGCCGGTCTTCTTTTTTATCGTACAGTTTTTCAAGCTCGTCAACCAATGTTCCGACATACGTCACAGCCCGGCGGATCGGCTGGTCTGTCGACATGTCGACACCGGCGTGTTTCAACAAGTCCAGCGGCTTCATGGTACCGCCTGCTTTTAAAACGTTCAGCCATCTGTCTACGGCAGGGCGGCCTTCTTCTTTGATCTGTTGCGAGACGATCGTCGATGCTGTCAGCCCGGCAGAATAGGTGTAAGGGTATAACCCCATGTAATAGTGTGGCTGACGCATCCATGTTAAGCTTGCTCCTTCATCAACCTTAACTCCGCTGCCCCAGAATTCGGAGAGCACGGCGCTAGTTTGCTCAGACAGTACGGAAGCGGTAAGTGCGTGCCCCTGTTCGGCGAGCTCATAGACTCTCCGCTGATATTCCCCCTCAAGCAGATGGGTGACGAAATTGTGGTAATACGTGCCCATCAGCTGGTTGATGACCCAGCGCTTCATTTTCGGATCATTTGTTTTGGAAAACAAATGCTGAGCGAGAAGCATTTCGTTCATTGTAGAAGGCGCTTCAATGAAATATAGAGACGGTCTGACATTCATGATGCGCTGCTCTCGGTTGGCAAAGTAAAAATGGCCGGCATGACCGAGTTCATGGGCAAGGGTAAAGGCATCCCGCATCGTATCCGTCCATGTCATCAAAATGAAAGGATGCGCTCCGTACGGACTTGAACAAAACGCGCCCGTTGATTTGCCGATATTGTCAGCGAGATCAACCCACCGCTCAGTCAAGGCGGTTTCCATGACTTCCGTGTACTCCGGCCCCATCACTTGTAAAGCGTCCAAGATCATCCGGCCGGCCTGTTCGTAAGTCGTCTTTGGACTGAAGTCGTGATCGAGCGGAGCCTGCAAATCGCAGAAGCGCATTTCGTCGAGGTCTAATACGCGTTTTTTCAAGGCGGCATACTTGCGCATATGAGGTGCAAGTTCGTTTTTAATCACATCAAGCTGGTTGCGGTACATTTCGAGCGTGACGCTTTGCGGCTGAAGAAGCATATGGGTGACGGATTCATATCCGCGCAGCCTTGACATGCTGACCTGTTTTTTGACCTCTGTTTCATAGATGGCGGCGATGGTGTTTTTGTATGTTTGCAGGGTATTGGTAAAGGAGTCGAATGCGGTTCTGCGAATATGCGTATCAGGAGAGAACATGTATTTTCCTTCATATAACGCGAACGAATTGGCGAGTGTATTGCCGTTTCGGTCCTGAATCGGGGAAAATTGCATATCCGCAAGCTTCGCCATCCCGAAAATTTTGTACGGGGCATCATGTATTTCGCCTAAAACGGCTAGCGCTTCCTCTGTTTCGGGAGCAAGTTTATACGGCTTGAGTTCCATTATCTCCGTCAGCATTTTGCTGAAAGGCTCCAGTCCTTTCTCGTTTTTTATGTACGTCTCCACTTGATTTTCGGGGAATTCAAGAATTTCCGATTGGATAAATGAAAGCCCGGCGTTTATTTTTGCTTGCAGCGCGGCCATCCTTGAAGCATCAGCTTGGTTGACGGGGTTTGTCAAATCTTCGGACTTTCTGAGGTGAGTATAGGCGGCGGCCCGGACTAGGCGCTTCAGCAGTATCTCCCGCAGCGATAAACAATCCAGCAATACGCCGGCTCCTTCATGCAGCCTTCCTTTAAATGAGCCGATGGATGCGAGATCTTCCTCAATTTTCACAAGTGCGTCTTCCCAAGTTTCATAAGAAGAAAATAAATCAGTAAGATTCCAAGTCAGTTCCTCCGGCACCTCACAGCGCTTTGGTCTTTTTTCTGCCACTTTTTCCAATGTGCAGCCTCCCCTTGAAAATATTTCGTGTTTCTAATTAATTATATAAAAGACGGCAGCATAATGAAATAAAAAACGACGGCTTCTAAAGAAACCGTCGCAAACCGTCTGCTTATTGAGCATTGCGATTTCGACCGCCCATGCTTCTCATGACGAGGCTGACGATGAAGATCAAAATGATCGCCCCGATCAAGGCCGGTATGATATTAAACCCGCCGACCACCGGACCCCAGCGCCCCAAAATCATCGAGCCGAGCCATGAACCGATAAATCCCGCAATAATATTTCCAATGATTCCTCCGGGTACATCACGTCTGATAATGAGGCCGGCCAGCCAGCCCAAAATTCCGCCAATGATCAATGACCAAATAAAACCAAACATTGAACAGTACCTCCTTGTTTTTTAGACATTTTAAGCCTTATACCTATCTTTTGGAATTCGTGAATAAATATACAAATTTTTTCTAAATGAAACCATTTGGGCGAACAAACGTATGAAATACGGACACCATGAACCGTCATAAGACTCTTAAATCAAGTGAGGAGAGTAAGATGAAACAGTCATTAAAGGCATTAAAAGGCTTTCGGGCATTCGCCGAAGAAAAAATGAAAGAGTGGAACGTTCCTGGAGCCGCGGTTGCAGTCATTAAGGAAGACGAGATCATCATGGCGGAAGGGTTTGGATTCAGGGATAAAGAACGGAAATTAAAGGTCAACCCGGAAACGGTATTTGCGATCGGTTCCGCCTCCAAGGCATTTACAACGGCGGCGATGGCGGTATTGGCTGATGAAGGGAAAATGGAGTGGGATAAGCCGGTAAGGGAATATCTCCCTGAGTTTAAGATGCACGATCCGGTAGCAACTGAACGGATGACTCCCCGTGATCTGGCGTGCCATCGTTCTGGTCTCCCAAGACACGAAATGATGTGGTACAATTCCTCCTTTTCAAGGGAGGAGCTTTTCAGACGGATCCGCTACCTTGAGCCGAATCAGGATTTTCGATCAAAGTGGCAGTATCAGAACCTGATGTATATGACGGCTGGTTATCTTGCTGGAAGAATAGCGGGGACGACATGGGAGGATCTTGTTCATGAGCGGCTTTTCAAACCTTTGCATATGACATCCAGCAGCTTTTCGGTCGAAGATATGCAAAAGCTTTCCGATTTTGCCTTTCCATATCAAGAGAACAACGGAACGGTTGAAAAAATACCTTTTCGTAATATCGATGCGATCGGGCCGGCTGGGTCGATTAATTCCAATGCCGTGGATATGGCAAATTGGCTGCTTCTTCAGCTTGGCAGCGAGAAATTCAACGGGGTTTTATCAGATGGAAGCCTTCATGAACTGCATACGCCTTGCATTTCCTGCGACTCCATTATTAAAGCGAAGGAGCTTCCGGTCTGCAGCTATGGACTCGGCTGGTTTGTGGAACCGTACCGCGGTCGCCATATGATTCATCATGGCGGAAATATCGACGGCTTTTCATCGCTTGTCGCTTTCATGCCTTATGAAAAGATCGGCATTGTCATTTTGACAAATATGAACGGCAGCTTTCTTCCAAATGTTCTGGCGTACAACATTTTTGACCGCTTGCTTGGATTGGAAGAGATCGATTGGAGCGGCCGGCTGAAAGGCGAAGCGGAAAAAATAATGAAAGCCGCTTTAGGAGTGGATCGAACCGCGGATCTTACCAAAATTGAAGGAACGAATCCTTCTCATGCCCTGAAGGACTACACAGGTGTATATGAGCATCCCGGCTACGGCGAAATCAAAATAGAGCTTAAAGACGGCGTGTTACAGGCGCTCTTCAATTCGTTTGTGATGCCTTTGAAGCATTATCATTACAATATATTCGAGATGAAAATGCCGCTCACGGAGATGGCGATGCTCGCATCATTCGACACCGATATACACGGACATATCAGCCGCCTTTCCATACCGTTTGAAATGGCGGAAGGCGCTAGAGAAATCGAATTTGTCAGGAAGCCGGATCAGCAATTGTACGACCCTGAATTTCTTGCTTCTTTAACAGGGAAGTATGCATTGGAAGACGGAACAGATGTCGTTGTGTCTCTCAGAAACAACCGGACGCTCTGGGTTTCATTGCCCGGTCAGCCTGATTACGAACTTGAACCTTACCGTGAGTTGACATTTCAAATAAAAAATCTGCCGGGATTCAGCGTCCGATTTGAAGCCGGCGATTCCGGACAGGTAACAGGTTTGCGCTTCATCCAGCCGAATGGAGAATTTCCTGCTGTCCGGAAATAGCAGCAAAGGACATATTTCGATTTATTTCCCGAGAAATATACAGGTGTGAGCCAGTCTGGTCACTTCTGGACGGCTTCCAGTAATAAATCCGCCAGATGAACGGCTCTCACTCGGTCTGTAAGTCCTGCTCGTTCAATGCCGAGCTTCATTTGCAGCAGACATCCGGGATTAGCCGTAACGATCGTAGCGGCCCGGGTCGCTGCTGCTGCTTCCATTTTAGTATCGAGAATTTTCATCGACATTTCGGATTCGACAATGTTATAAATGCCGGCTGATCCACAGCAGCTTTCGGCATTTTTCATTTCCTTGAATTCAATGCCCTTGATGCTGCGAATAAGGCGTCTCGGCTCAGCGGACGTTTTCATGACATTTCGCAAATGGCACGAATCTTGGTATGTGACGATTTGCTCCGGCAGTTCAAGGGATTGCTGATCGAAGTTCAGTTCCAACAAGACGGAAGAAAAGTCTTTCAATTTTCCTGTGAAAGATGCTGCCCGTTCCCGCCATTCGGAGTCATCTTTCAGGAGATGATCATATTCCTTTAAAAAAGCTCCGCATCCGCCTGCATTTGTTATGATAAAGTCCGCGTTTGAATCCTCGAATGCCTGAATATTTCGTTTTGCGAGCAGGATGGCCTCAGACTTTTCGCTGCTGTGTCCGTGGAGGGCGCCGCAGCAGGTCTGCTGTTCGGGAATTATGATCTCGCAGCCAGCCAGCCGCAGCAGCTCAATGGTTGCCATATTCGTATCCAAAAACAGCGTATCCATGAGACAGCCTGAGAAAAAGGCGGCCCGTTTTTTTCTCTCCCCGATCGCAGGGAGCAGGTGCGGCCGTTTTTTCAGCTGTTTCATATTAGGAACCTTCGGCAAAACCGCCTCCATCTTCGCGAGGTGGTCCGGCAAAAGCCGGAGCAAGCCGGATTTGCGAATCACGTTTTGCATGCCGGAACGCTGATACAAGCCGAGCATTCCGGTCAGCGCCCTGATTCTGTTTGGATGGGGGAAAAGCCCTTTGAATACTGCGCGGCGAAGCACTTTAACCGGATAGGCGTGCTTTTTGTTCTGCTGAATAATATCTCTCGCTTCTTCAAGCAAGCGTCCGTAGTTTACGCCTGACGGACAAACAGGTTCACACGCGCGGCAGCCGAGGCAAAGCTCGAGTGACCGTTCGACATCCTCATCAGGCTCGATCGTCCCATCGACGACCGCTTTCATGAGCGCGATGCGTCCGCGCGGAGAATGGCTTTCTTGAAAACCGGATTCGATGTAGGTGGGGCATGACGGCAGACAGAAGCCGCAGCGCATGCAATTCAGCAGCTCTTCCTCATCCATTCTTTGTTTAAACTGCTGTTCAATGACCTTTCTTTCGTCAGCTGTCGTCATCTTGTCACCACCACTCGCTTGCGGGAGTCTTTCGCAAATATCTTCCCGGGATTCATGATGTTGTTTGGATCCAATGCCTGTTTTACCGCCTTCATGGCGGCGATTCCCGCATTGCCCAGCTTCAGTTCCAAATAGGGGGCTTTCATTTCGCCGACCCCATGTTCTCCGGTAATTGTTCCTCCCAGTTCAACCGCTTTTTTAAAGATGTCTTCAAAAGCCTGTTCGACCCGTTTCATTTCTTCACTGTTTCTGACATCTGTCGTACAGGTCGGATGAAGGTTGCCGTCGCCTGCGTGCCCGAATGTACAAATCGATATTTGGTGCTTTTCGGCGATCGAATTAATCGCTTTTACCATTTCAGCAATTTCAGAACGCGGTACCGTAGCATCCTCCAGAATGGTCGTCGGCTTTAACCGCGCTAAAGCCGAAAGGGCGGTGCGGCGGGCCTCCCGAAGATTTTCCGCTTCAGCTTCTGTTTGCGCAGTTTGAACGGACACAGCATTTCCTTTTTTGCAAATCTCTTCAATCACGGCGATATCACGGCGAACTGCATCTTCGGTGCCGTCCTGTTCGATCAGGAGAACCGCTTTGGCATGGACGGGAAGGCCGATTTTCGCGAAGTCTTCGATCACCTGAATCGTAGGTTGGTCGAGAAATTCGAGTGTCGTCGGAATGATTTTATGTGCAATGATATTTGAAACAGTTTGTGCTGCAGAGTCGATATCTTGATAGAGAGCGAGGACGGTTTTTTTTGTTTCGGGTGCCGGGATGAGTTTTAATGTTGCTTCAGTGATGACGCCGAGCGTTCCTTCAGAACCGACGAACAGACGCGTCAAATCATAGCCGGCAACATCTTTGGCCAGCTTGCCGCCGGTGCGGATGATGTCCCCGTTTGCAAGAACGATTTCCAGCGCCATGACATAATCGCGGGTCACTCCGTATTTCAAGCCGCGGAGGCCGCCTGAGTTTTCGTTAATATTCCCGCCGATTGTCGAGATCTTCATTGAGCTCGGATCGGGCGGATAAAATAATCCTTTTTCTTCAGCGGCGTGAATTAAGTCAAGTGTGATCACACCGGGCTGGACGGTTATCGTTAAATTTTCTTCATCGATTTCTAAAATTTGATTCATATGCTTAAACAGGAGGACAATCCCCCCTTCAGTCGGGCATGTGCCGGCACATAGGTTTGTACCTGAACCTCTCGGCACAATCGGAATGCGGTGCGTGTTGCAGATTTTCACGATTCGCGATACTTCTTCCTTGCTGCGCGGGGCAATGACCGCGTCAGGCATCGATTGAAACTGTGGTGTCGCATCATAGGAATAGACGAGCCGTCCGGCGTTCGAATCGTCATAATTGGCAGAGCCGACAATCTCAATCAGCTTGGATCTCACTTGTGAGGAAATCATGTATGATCACATCCTTTACCAATTATTATACAAAATCAAACGCTTTCAAAAAATCATTCTTTTAAACTTCAAATATAAAAAAGAACCCGTTTTCAAAGGAAACGAGGTTCTTTGCGGAAAGCATCAGGTTGCAAGGCTGATTGCTTGATTAAGCACTTTTGCCCCGTCCATCATTCCATAAGCCATTTGGTCAATGACGGCCACGGGTGTATGATACGGCTTGGCACGCTCTGTCATTTGCCCTTTTAAATACCGGACCTGCGGACCAATCAGTATCACATCAATTTCATCCAGATCGCTTGGCAAATCTGCCTCAGCATACGCATTAATTTCCGCCTTCAATGAACGGTTTTCCGCTTCTTCCCGCATTTTTTTTACCAATATACTCGTAGACATTCCGGCTGAACATACAAGTGCGATCTTCATTTTTCTCTTCCTTTCCCAAGCTCTTGATATAAATCAATCATTTCTTTCGCCAAATCTTTTACAGTTATGGCTGTCATTAAATGGTCCTGAGCATGGATTAATAATAGATTGGGTGAAAGGCCTGTGCCCTGTGCTTCTTTTTGCAGGAGGCGGGTTTGTGCCTGATGCGCTTGGTTCAGCTCCGATTCTGCTTCTTGTATCTTTTGATAACCGGTTTCGCATTCGTGATGTTTCACAAGCTGCAACGCTTCCATTGCAGAAGAACGCGCATTTCCGGCGTGAAGGATGATTTCAAATGAGACCTGTTCCAATTGAAGTGTATCTGCCATAACATTCACTCCTTATTTATTCATTTTCTGTCTGGTGCAAGGCGGAACGTTGAGCCGCTTTTATAAACGGGAGGTAGAGCAGGGTGGCCAGCACCAGGTTGAAGATTTGCAAAAAGACCCCTCGGACTGATCCTCCGGTGACAAGATATCCGCTGACAATCGGAGGCGTCGTCCACGGAAGGATCGCCACAGTTTTCGGGACGAGACCGGAAGCCAAAGCGATATATGATGTAATCGTCAAAATTAATGGAATCAAGATAAACGGAATGAACATGATCGGGTTTAATACAATAGGAAGGCCGAACAGAACGGGTTCATTGATATTAAAAAGGCCGGGTGCGAGAGACACCTTTCCTATCGTTTTGTAGTGCTTCGATTTCACGGCAATTAAAATGGCGGCAAGCAGAGCCAATGTTGTTCCCGATCCCCCCATAAATACGTAAGAATCGAAGAAAGGCTTTGTCACAATATACGGCACTTCAAAAGCGCTCATTCCTTGCGAGAATAAGTGCTGATTTTCCTGAATGAGCGGGAGGTAGACGGATTCCATGATCGGCCCGAGGATGTTTGTTCCATGCAACCCAAAGAACCAGAGCAAATGATTCAAGAAAGTAAAAATCAAGGCTGACCCAACCGTGTTGGAAAGGCCTTGAAGCGGCTCTTGAATCGTGCTGAAAACAAGCTCATGGATGCTTTGCCCCGAAAAGTGAACGATCAGAGCGTTACATAGCCCGGCAGTGGATAAGATGACGGCAGCCGGCAATAGAGCATTCAAGGATTTTGTGACGCCGTCAGGCACTCCTTCAGGCATTTTGATTTTCAATTTCTCATTTTTGGAAAACAGCCGGAAGACTTCTGTCGACAGCAAAGCCACGATTAAGCCGACGAACAGACCTTGGGCTCCCAGCCAAGTCATTGAGAAGCCAAAGTCTTCAGTGGTCGGTGTAAGCACGGCGAATGCGCCAACCCCGATTAATGCGGCAGACAGACCATCTGTGTGATATGACTCGGCCAGCTTGAAGCTGACAGCCGCAACGGCTAAAAGGCTCAACAGAGCAAAAGAGCCATTCCATATCGCTCCGCCGACAGCCGTCCATCCCTCGCCGAAAAGACCGGTCATAAAGTTTTGAAACGCCGGTATTGGAAAATTATTGACCAGGATGGCGAGGGAACCGATGATGATAAGAGGCATAATGGCGATGAATCCGTCGCGTATTGCAATCAGGTGCCTTTGGGAACCGATCCTTCCGGCGATCGGCATGATGTTTGATTCGATGAATGCCATCATTTTATTTTGTTTCATGTGCACGGACCTCCTCAAAAAATTGCGGGAGATAACGTTTATGAGCCTCGAGCATTTCATCGAGCACCTTTTGAGCTTTGTGATCAGAAGAGACCAATGGATTGGTGGTCATGGCTAAGTATGCCGTATCGTAGTCGCCGGTGACCGCAGCTTCAATCACTAATTGTTCAAATTTTTTCATCAAGATGATCGGCCCGCTGATGGCATCGGGCAGTTTTCCGACGGTCAGGGGAATCGGTCCGCTTTTTGTAATGACACTGTTGACTTCGATCACCGCATCATCTGGAAGGTCTGGTATGCTTCCTTTATTCAGTGTGTTCACGGTCTGAATATCCATTGAATGATGATAAAGCGAGTTCATTAATGAGCAGGCTGATTCACTATAGTAAGCTCCGCCGCGGCTTTCCAGTTCTTTAGGCTTTTCATGGATCTTGGCGTCTTTGTATCTCTCAAACAGCTGCCGCTCCACTTCCATGACGGTTTCTGCGCGCGTCCCTTTGTTATTGTACGCTTCGATATCTTTTGCGAGCGCATCTTCATGTTGATAATAGTACTGATGATAAGGGCTCGGAAGCATTCGCAAAGACCGCAAAAATTGGCGATTCCACGGCAGCGCCGCAATATTGGAAGGCGAGTAGCCGAAGTGATCATTCAACAGAAGCTCAATCGTCTCTTCTGTCCGGTCGATCCCGTCGATCCAAACTCTTTTTCCGAAAACAAAATGATTGATGCCCGCGAATTCAATCATGACGAGGTTTACATCCACGCCGAAAATTTCTGCGATGCTATTTTTCATGTTGTAAGGAATATTGCATACCCCGACGACCTTTTGATGAGGTCCGTGCTTCAGCAAAGCTTCCGTCACGATGCCCGCCGGATTGGTAAAGTTAATCAGCCATGCTTCGGGACAAATCTCATGAATATCGCGGGCGATATCCAGCATAAAGGGAATTGTGCGCAAAGCTTTAAACATGCCGCCCGCCCCGTTTGTTTCCTGGCCGATCAGGCCCTGGCTGAGCGGAATTTTTTCGTCTAAAGCTCTCGCCTTCAGTCCGCCGACTCTGATTTGAACCGTTACGAAATCGGCGCCTTTCAATGCTTTTGCCCGATCTATTGTATGGCTCAGTTCGATGGGAACCCCCGCATGTCTGATCATTCGCTTCGCGAGTTCTGAGACGATGCGAAGCTTTTCTTTGCCCTCCTCGATATCAACCAGTACAATCTCATTCACTGGAAATTGATGATGCCGTTTGATGATGCCTTCAATGATTTCTGGTGTGTAGCTGGAACCTCCGCCTATAACAACTACTTTCAGCGCCATAATCCCCCTCCTTAACTCTCTTTTATGAAAGCGCTTCACACAATTGAAACTTAACATGTTATAACAAATTTGTCCATACATATTTGTTATAACAAATTGTTTTTTTGGGGAACTTTTTGTGTTATTCTATAATTACGAACTCACCCCAAAGGAGAAAATGTATGGCGAAACAACCACAGCTCCACAGTCGAATTAAACAAGATATTGTAGATAAGATTGAAAGCGGTTATTATCCGCCGGGCAGCCTGTTGCCGACGGAGTCCGAGTTTTGCAAAATTTATGATGTCAGCCGGACGACGCTGCGGACCGCGCTGAATCATTTGCTTATGGAAGGGGCTATTTACCGAAAGCAGGGAAAAGGGACATTTGTCGCCAAAGGAAAAGTAAAGCAGATCTTAAGCTCCAGCAGCCTCCGCTATGCAGAACAATTGAAGGCTCAAGGCTTTAAACCGAAAATCAAGGTTGTTGATTTGCAAAAAATAAAGCCGTCCGAAAAACTCCAAACCCGTCTCGGAATCGACGCTGAACAAATGGTCTATCAAGTAAAAAGAATCCGCTATGCAGACGATGAAGAAATCCAGTTTGAAACAGCCTATATCAGAACGGATCTCGTACCCGAAGTAACGGAAGAAATGGCGAATATCTCACTTTACCAGTGCATCAGCAGGCAGGGAAACAACATTAAAAGAACAGAGGAGCAAATCAAGATTGTGATTTCTGATGAGGAGATTGCACACCATTTAAATATTACACAAGGCACGCCTTGCTTCCAGATATCGACGCAAACATTTTTGGCGTCTGAAGAGGTTGTCGAGTATTCTATGGCCTATTTTCGCGGTGACCGCGTTGAGTTCTTCATTGAACGCGATTATGGACAAAGGGGGAAATGAAAGCGTGAAATCTCTAATCATAAATGCAGATGATTTTGGATTTTCAAGGGGAGTCAACCTTGGCATTATTGAAGCTTTCCAGCACGGGGTCCTCACATCGACTACCCTCATGGTCAATATGCAAGAAGCGGATCATGCCGTCGAACTCGCACGGCAAAATCCAGAACTCGGAGTCGGGATCCACTTGACATTGACGGCCGGGCGTCCGATTCTTGGCGGACTGCATACGATAACAGATGAAGAAGGGAATTTTCGCAAGCTTTTGTATTACCAAGGTTTTTTCGACATTGATCTTGAGGAAGTATATCGAGAGTGGAAAGCGCAAATAGAGAAGGCTTTGTCCTGCGGTTTAAATCCGACACATATCGACAGCCATCATCATATTCATACATACGGAAATCTCCCTGAGGTGTTTGTAGAGGTTGCGAAAGAGTATGATCTGCCTTGCAGAAAGGTCAATCATGACCATCCTTCACTGTGGAAGGGTGTAAGGTCGAACGATGCTTTTGAGCTGAAAGTCGACCGATTGAAGGATCTATCGAGCTTCTTTAATGATTATCAAGACGCAGCTGTGATTGAAGTGATGTGCCATCCGGCTTATGTCGATAAATGTCTGCTTGAAAAATCGTCCTTCCATTATCCTCGGGCATATGAACTTTCACTGCTGACGGAACCTTCTCTCAAAGCCGCTTTACAACACTGTCCGGATATTCGCCTCACGTCTTACGCCGGTCTATGAAAGAGATGCCGCTTCTATTCCTTGGCTTAATAAGATGTGAAATGGGGTAGGAAGCGGCGGTTGTTTAGTCAAATACTTCATATTTACAGTTTGGAAAATTCTGATTAATATAAATTTGTCATAACAAATTTATGCATTCTTCATCATTGGAAAGTCTTCTTTTACACTTAAATGTATAGACGTCTATACGTGTTTCACCCTCTGCACAACCAGCTTTTTCAAACGCCAAAGTTTTGATGAAATGATGTTGTCAATCTCACTTATGTAAGCGTTTTCCCTTGTTGTCTTCAATGTATCTGCTGCTATTAGATGACAAGGAAAAATATAAAACCAGCAAAAAAGGCGGTGAGGAAAAAGAGAGTTCTAGTTTCATAGCTTGCCAAAAAATTGCTTGTAAAGGAGATGAAAATCGTGTTGATCAACAAAAGCAAAAAGTTTTTCGTTTTTTCTTTCATTTTTGTTATGATGCTGAGCCTCTCATTTGTGAATGGGGAAGTTGCAAAAGCCGATTCCGGAAAAAACTATAAAATCATCGGCTACTATCCATCATGGGGTGCTTATGGAAGGGATTTTCAAGTTTGGGATATGGACGTTTCGAAAGTCAGCCACATTAATTATGCCTTTGCTGATATTTGCTGGGAGGGAAGGCATGGAAACCCTGATCCGACAGGCCCCAATCCTCAAACGTGGTCATGCCAGGATGAAAACGGAGTGATCGACGCGCCAAATGGAACAATCGTGATGGGCGATCCCTGGATTGACGCACAAAAGTCAAATCCCGGGGATGTCTGGGATGAACCGATCCGCGGCAACTTTAAACAATTGTTGAAGCTGAAAAAGAGCCACCCTCATTTGAAAACGTTCATATCGGTCGGGGGGTGGACTTGGTCTAACCGCTTTTCAGATGTCGCGGCAGATCCTGCGGCAAGGGAGAATTTCGCCGCTTCGGCCGTTGAGTTTTTAAGGAAATACGGGTTTGACGGGGTCGATCTTGACTGGGAATATCCGGTCAGCGGAGGATTGCCGGGGAACAGCACACGTCCGGAAGATAAAAGAAACTACACGCTGCTCCTGCAAGAGGTGCGCAAAAAACTTGACGCTGCAGAAGCAAAAGACGGCAAGGAATACTTGCTGACGATCGCATCCGGCGCAAGTCCCGATTATGTAAGCAACACTGAGCTCGATAAAATCGCTCAAACCGTGGATTGGATTAACATTATGACCTATGACTTTAATGGCGGATGGCAAAGCATAAGCGCCCATAATGCACCGCTGTTCTATGATCCAAAAGCGAAAGAAGCAGGCGTTCCAAACGCTGAGACCTACAATATTGAAAACACTGTGAAACGCTACAAGGAAGCCGGTGTCAAGGGTGACAAATTAGTGCTTGGAACACCGTTCTACGGAAGGGGCTGGAGCGGTTGTGAACCAGGGGGGCACGGAGAATATCAGAAATGCGGACCGGCTAAAGAAGGGACATGGGAAAAGGGCGTATTCGATTTTTCAGATCTTGAAAGGAACTATGTGAATCAAAACGGCTATAAAAGGTATTGGAACGATCAAGCAAAAGTGCCGTTTTTGTATAATGCGGAAAATGGCAATTTCATCACTTATGATGATGAACAATCATTCGGCCACAAAACGGATTTTATTAAAGCAAACGGATTAAGCGGAGCAATGTTCTGGGATTTCAGCGGCGATTCCAATCGGACGCTTCTCAATAAATTGGCAGCCGATTTAGATTTTGCACCGGACGGAGGCAATCCGGAGCCGCCTTCATCGGCACCTGTGAATGTGCGTGTAACCGGAAAAACTGCTACAAGTGTCAGCCTGGCGTGGGATGCGCCGAGCAGCGGAGCAAACATTGCGGAATATGTCGTGTCATTTGAAAACCGGTCGATATCTGTAAAAGAAACATCAGCGGAAATAGGCGGCTTGAAGCCGGGTACGGCCTACTCATTTACTGTTTCAGCAAAGGATGCGGATGGAAAGCTCCATGCCGGACCAACGGTAGAGGTCACGACGAATTCTGACCAAGCCTGTTCATATGACGAATGGAAAGAGACGAGCGCATACACAGGCGGAGAGCGGGTTGCATTTAACGGAAAAGTGTATGAAGCGAAATGGTGGACGAAAGGCGACCGGCCTGATCAATCCGGTGAATGGGGCGTATGGCGGCTGATCGGAGGCTGCGAATAAGAGAAAGTCAAATGGATAGAAAACGATAAAGAGAGATTTGGGGAACAGCTTCTCACGTCTCTCTTTATGGACAAAGGAGTCTGAGTAAACATGAAGAAAGCCGCTTCATCTTTTTTATCTTGTATGCTGCTCCTCGCGCTTTTTATCCCGAACCGGCAGATTTCCGCAGAGACTTCAAGCGAAAGACCGGACTGCCGTCCGGAAGGGCTATGGGACTCGGGCGTTGAACATGTGCCGTATTGCGATGTATACGACAAGGACGGCCGTGAAAAGCTGGCCAATCAGTTAGACCGGAGAATCATCGGTTACTTTACGAGCTGGCGTACGGGAAAAGGAAATCAAGATCGTTATTTAGTAAGCGATATCCCCTGGAAGTACTTGAGCCACATTAATTATGCGTTTGCCCACATCGGGGAAGATCATCGGATTTCAGTCGGAGAAGAGGCAGATGAGAACAACCCGTCCATCGGGATGACTTGGCCGGAGCATCCCGATGTAAAAATGGATCAAACCTTGCCGTATAAGGGGCATTTTAACCTTATCCATCAATATAAAGATAGATACCCGGATGTGAAGGTTTTGGCCGCTGTCGGCGGTTGGGCCGAAACCGGCGGCTATGTCGACAAGGACGGAAAGCGAATTCCAAGCGGCGGCTTTTACTCGATGACAACGAATGGAGATGGATCTGTAAACCACAAGGGTATTCACACCTTTGCGGAATCGGTCGTTGCGTTTCTCAGAAAATATGAGATCGATGGAATCGATATTGACTATGAGTACCCTACATCGATGCAGGATGCAGGGAATCCGGCAGATTGGAACATCGCCAATCCGCGGCGCAAGGGATTAAATAAAAGCTTCGAGGCATTGATGAAAACATTAAGAGAAAAGCTTGATCAAGCGTCCGCTGAAGATGGAAAGTACTACATGCTGACCATTGCAGCACCATCCTCGGCATATTTACTGAGGGGGATGGAAACGTTTAAGCCGCTTCGATATGTCGATTATGTCAATATCATGTCCTACGATCTTCATGGAGCCTGGAATGAGTTTGTCGGACCGAACGCTTCTTTATTCGATAACGGCGAAGATGCCGAACTCAAGCAGTCCAACATTTATACTACGCCGGAATACGAAGGGATCGGATATTTAAATACGGACTGGGCTTACCATTATTTTAGAGGGGCAGTAGAATCGGGACGAATCAATATCGGTGTGCCTTATTATACGAGAGGCTGGAAAAATGTGACCGGCGGAGCAAATGGGCTGTGGGGAAGAGCCAAAAGCGCAGATTGCCCTCAGGGACTCAGGCAATGCGGTGACGGAGCAACCGGAATCGATAATATTTGGCACGATAAAGATGAGCAGGGGAATGAAATTGGAGCAGGGGCAAACCCGATGTGGCACGCCAAAAACCTTGAAAAGGGCATTGCTGGTTCTTATCTGGAAAGGTATGGATTGAGCAAGGCTGATTTGACAGGCGTTTATAAAAGGCATTATGACGCAGGGCTGGCAGCGCCTTGGCTTTGGAATCCAGAAAAGAAAGTATTTCTATCGACAGAGGATGAGGAATCGATCAAAACGAAGGCGGATTATGTCATTGATAAAGGAATCGGGGGTGTCATGTTTTGGGATTTGAGCGGTGATTATGACTGGTATCCCGAACGAAACGGCAGTAAAGGAGAATACGGTATCGGCAATACCTTAACGAGAACGATGTATCATAAATTCTCGGATACAACACCATACGATAATCGACTCAGCACATCACCTTTGCCTGATGAATCACTAGATGCAGAAGTAGAGTTGACGAACTTTCCGTTAGGAGATCAAAATTACCCGATCCACCCGGTGATGAAGCTGATCAACAACAGCGATGTCACGATTACGGGAGGTTCTTTTATCGAATTTGATGCGCCGACATCCACTTCCCCTCGGTTTAGAAGCTGGAGCGGCGATCATGTTGAAGTGATTTCTAAAGGGCATACGGGACCGAACATTGGCGGACTGACAGGAGATTTCCACCGCATCAGAGTGACTCTATCAATCTGGAAAACCATTAAACCTGGTGAGGAAGCGGAGTTTCAGCTTGTCTATTATTTGCCGATCAGCGGTCCTTCAAATTTCACGATATCAATAGATGGCAAAAAGTACAGGCTTAAAGGAAATTAAGTATACGGCCGTTAGATGTGACAGCCCGTTCCAAAAGGAAGCGGGCTGTCTTCGTGTATTATTGTGCGCTGTTTTTCCAGTTGGTCAAATTGTCGAACACCTCTTTTGTAATCCGGGTGCCTCTGTTGTACGAGGAGCCGCCGTATACTCCATTTGTGTGTACGGCAAGCGAGCACGGACCGCTGCAGTTCGTTCTGGAGCTGCTTTGTTCGAATACCGGTGAACCGCTTTGTCCTCCGTACGTGTCCATTGCGTACTGCAATTTATACGTTTCGGAGATGGCAATCGGTCCTGAATGCTGCCATTGTGTGCCTGCTGTTTTATCGCCTGGGTAGCCGCTGATGGTAACAGTTGTCCCAACAAGTGATGAAGTAGTGTACGAGTATCCGAAGTATCCGACAGTATTGCCGATCGGTTCGCTTAGTTCGATTGCGCCGTAATCGTAATTGGTGTTTCCGCTTCTCCATCCTGACGGAATAAAGTAGCGCGTCGATTTAACTGAGCCGTAAGGATAGCTTGTCCCGTTCCGTCCCGGCGAAACAGTGGCTGTACCGGCAAATGAACCGCTTGATGTGTCATAGATGCAGTGTCCGGCTGTTGCGACGGTTTTCGGACCGATCATCCATCCGGTGCATGAACCGATGCTGCTTGAAATATGAACGATCGCTCTGTACGGATATGCGGTTGTGTTGGTGACCCTTGTCCGATCATCAGAACCAATCACCGATTTAATGCTGTAAGGAGCTTTGGCGGGTGACTTTTTTTCCGCTTTTTCCTTTGTTTCATTCACTTTGCCGGTGCCTGTAAACGCTTTTGAATACAAGCCGTATTGATCGCTCTTAATGTTTGGGTCATAAGTAACCGATGTTTCCGCTTTGTATGAAGGATCGCTTGAAACAGGAGTATGAGGCGATGGCGCGGCTTGGGCCGGGTGCATACCTAAAGAATAAATAGAAATACCAATGAGACCTGTGATCAAACCTCGTTTAACACTCTTTTTACTAACCAAATCATATCACTTCCTTATTTTGTTGTAAGTACAAGTTAGATATTAACAAAATAATTCTGAATTTTCCATATGTTTAAAAAAGATCATACTAAAGGTGTGTATTAACATTTTGTTTGATCATATTGATACCGGGTAATGTACATGGAGAAAAGAAATTGAGGGGTGTTTAGGTTGTATAGTGATTTAAAAGGAAAAACAGCAATTGTGACCGGCTCTTCAAAAGGTATAGGCAAGGCGGTTGCAGAACGGTTTGGAAAAGAAAAGATGAATGTGGTTGTCAATTATCACAGCGATCCCGGAGGCGCACGGGAAGCCGTCGACAATATTCAAGCAGCGGGCGGAAACGCCCTTGCGATAGAAGCTGACGTGTCTTCCGAAGAGGACGTGAAAAAGCTGATTAATTCAGCAGTTGAACACTTTGGTTCACTTGATGTTATGGTCAATAATTCAGGATTTAACGGCGCGGGCGCCTTTCCGCACGAACTTGAGCTTGATGAGTGGCAGAAAGTGATCGACGTTAATTTAACCGGTGCGTTTCTCTGCGCACGCGAAGCCTTAAAATATATGGCGGACCGCCGCATGAAAGGAAGCATACTCAATATATCCAGCGTTCATCAGCAAATTCCGAGACCGAAAAATGTTCACTACTCCGCTTCAAAAGGCGGAATGAAGCTGTTAACAGAAACGCTTGCCCTAGACTATGCGGACAAAGGAATCCGCGTCAATGCGATTGCGCCGGGAACGATTGCGACCGAAAGCAATGAAGACTTGGAGGGAAGCCGCAAGTCGGAACAGCTGAAAAAGATACCCATGAACGAATTTGGCGAGCCTGAACAAGTGGCTTCCGCAGCGGCATGGCTTGTGTCGCAAGAAGCCGCCTATGTAACGGGCGCGACTTTATTCGTTGACGGCGGCATGACGCTGTATCCATCACAGCTGGAATAGCAAAGGCCGTTTTTTCAGCTCCCGTTCTGCCCTTTATTGAATGGCGGAATGGGGGCTTTTTTAATTGTGTTACCTTTTATTTTATAGTAAAAGAAACGAGTTTAATATATACCGTGCATCGCGCTGATCAGGTTGCTATTACAACTTTCAATAAAAGGAGATTATGATGCAAAACAATATCGTTCACATTGCCTTCGGCGAGTCTGCCGGCGGCAGTATAAACATGATGCTCAAACAGTCGGGAGGAACCCATGAAAAGAGTCTGATCGTTCTGCCTGAATTATTTTCCATCGGACCGCTTCAAAAGCTGGAAGCCAAAGAAGGCAGGGTCAATCGTTATGAATGGTTGAAAACATATCTGAATGACCGATTTCACGAGTCTGGAAAGAGATACAGCCGTTTTGAAGTGGCGGTTTCTGCATTGTCCGGCATTCCTGAGCAAGCCTCTGTCTTTATATGGACAGGAGATCATGCACACGAACAGACTGGACTGAGGTTTGTACACCATATCCTCCGACAAATGAACCTGGCTGTTTTCCATTTGAATACGACGAAGTTCTTCCCCCATACCCGGAGTTCTGGTGAATTGAATGATGAAAACCTGAGATTCATTTATGAACAAGGGGATCAGGCGGCTGTGACAGCCGCTGAAGGACGGCGCCTTGCAGAGGAATGGACAGCGCTGTCTCAGCAGACAAGCGTGTTGCGGGTATGGGAAGACGGTAGAATCAAAAGCGTGAAGGAGGATTTTTTTGATTCGTTCATAATCGAAAAACTGGCTCAGCTTCAAAAAAACCGTTCAGCCAACACCTTTATCAACTGTCTCAGCTTGATCGGCGAAGTCATTGGCCATCTGGAGGAGAACATCGGAGATGAATTTATCGAGTACCGCATTTTAGAGCTGATCCGCAAAGGTATTTTTGAGATGAAAGGCACAACAAAAGGAATGAGATATTTTAATGTCAGGTTAAAAAATGTCATGTAAGTTCACCAGTTAAATCCAATTATCTCAATTTTCATGAAACGATTGATAGTATATTTCGTATACATAAGGAGAAGAAAATGAAAGAGAGGTAGACAGGATTTGGTTCGTGAACAGTTAAAACAAAAAGCGCAATCCATCAGTAAGGTTCCCCCACATTATCAGCTCATGATCGAAGATTACGGAGAGAAGTACGAAAAAGAGAGGCGGGTTTTTTTCGCTTGGCAGGACATTGAAGAGCCGGAGCGGGACATATCGGTGGAGTTAGATCATCAAGGCCGCTTAATCAGTTTGACAAAAGAGTATGAACCGGTGGTGGAGGAAGCTCTTCCTGATGAAAGGCTGCTGCAAATCGCCCTTCAGTTTACAGAACAGCATTACCCGAATGCGCCTTATGAATTTGTTTTCCATGAAAAGAAGGTAACAGAACAATTCGTTCGTTTTACGTATGTTCAGACTGTCCTTGATCTTCCGCTGCCGCAGACGGGCTTTTATGTCCGGGTCGCCAAGAACGGAGAGGTGATTGAGTTTCGCTATAACGGCGGGACGAGCTCTTTCTCCATTCCAAAGCAGATAGCTGATAAGCAATCGGTAACAGCCGATTATCTTGAACATGTTCAATTCGAATTGGCGGTTGAAAAAATCCGCAGTGAACTTTATGAAGGGGGAGATGATCTCCCGCATCTTATTTACGAAGCAGACTTGCCGTTTTTCAGCTATCCCGCCGATATCACGGAAAAACGCCAGATGAAGCCTGCGGCTGATGACGAGGAAGAAGAAGACACATTGCCGCTCCCTGTGCTGCCTGAGGCTGACCGTCATGCTGATATCGATGACATGATCGGCTTTACCCCTTCGATGCGAAAAATCCGCGAAACCGATTTGGGAGAGTCAATTGGAACAGTGTGGCGCCTGGGAGACGACCCTGAGCCGAGAGATCGGAGTATAGCCGGCTACTTTGAAACATGGAACCAAAATACGTTGAAAATCGTGAAAGACAAAAACTCGGGGAAGCTCAAAGGAATCGCTTCTTTTATCAAATCGGAAGGACCCCCTGTCTTGAGCGGGGAAGACTGCTTGAAACGGGCGCTGCAATTTTTGTACAGGCTTTATCCCGACGCTGATCGGCTTTTTCGAATGCATCCGGCGGAAAATGACGGGGACAGGTCAAACGCATTTTTTCAATTTGATCTTCAATACAAAGGGGTGCCGTTAAGGCTTGGCTCTGCCAATATCAGCATCAATCGGACAACCGGCAGGGTCGTCGGTTATCACGGCCCGGAAATCGAGCCGGAAACGCTGATCGATCTGAGTCCTTCGCCATCCATTTCAGAGGAGGAAGCGAAAGCCGTTTTTGCAGCGGCATTTGATGTGAAGCTGCAGTGGGAAAGGGACTACAGTCGGGAAAAGGATGACTTCTACAGGCTTGTCTACCGGCCGGTATACCCTTACTTTATCGATGCCCATGACGGAAAGGCGTTTATGAGCAAAAACATATAATAAACGGCGGCTGGCTGGGGTGGAAAAGCCCCCGGCCGCCGCCTCTTGTAAGATCAAATATCGTCCTCGGCTCCAGTGGAGATCGGATGGTCTGGGTAGCTGATCCAATCGCTCCAGCTGCCGGCATACAGCTTCACATTTTCAAATCCGGCTTCTTTTAAGCCGAGTACATTCGGGCAGGCTGATACGCCCGATCCGCAATAGACGACGATTTCACTGCCCGGGTCCAAAGCAGCGTAATGCTGTCTGAGCTGTTCTTTGCTTTTCCATAATCCGCCTTCGGTTAGATTGCCTTTCCAAAAAAAGTTTTTAGCGCCGGGAATATGGCCGGCCCGATGATCGAGAGGCTCGGTTTCCCCGGTGTATCTTGAAGGATCGCGCGCATCGATCAGAATGGAGCCTTCTCTGCCGATTCGCTTCAGTACTTCTTTGGCATCGAGCAGTTCGTTTTCTCTGAGCGCCGGCTTAAATTCGCGCTCGCTAGGACGAGGATCCTCGGCGTTCACCTCGTAGCCCGCTTTGATCCAGTTGGACAGTCCCCCATCCATGATATAGACGCTGTCATGCCCGAGATAGTGAAGCTGCCACCAAAAGCGCGCTGCAAACATGCCGCCGCTGTCATCATAAACAACGACATCTGTTTGCCGGTCAATGCCGATTTTTCCAAGCTTCGCGGCCAGAAGGTCAGGGTCTTGAAGCGGGTGTCTGCCGCCGTGCTCTTCCGGGTTGCGCGACAGATCTTCTTTTAAATCAATGAAAACGGCTCCGGGCACATGGCCTTTCGTATACGCTTTTCGGCCTTCGTCCGGTTTTGTCAAATGAAACCTCACGTCGACAATAACTGTTTGGTCCGTTTTTTCCATTAATCGTTTGTATACCCATTCAGGGCTTTTTAATACTGACAATTCACGATCCCTCCGTTCCCCTTTGTTTTTTCTCGGGTTCTGATAATAGAAGAATAGCTTTCTTTCATGGGCAATATCAAAGATAAATCCCGAAATCGTCATCACCTAAATGAAACAGAATATGATAAAGGTGACGACATCATGGGGGTGACTAAAAATGGCAGTCGTTCAGGCTTCTTCTAAAGATATCAGTCTTTTGGCAAGACTTTTGAGAGCGGAGGCTGAAGGCGAGGGCGTGCAAGGTATGCTTATGGTCGGAAATGTCGGAATCAATCGCATCAGGGCAAACTGTTCCGACTTTGTGGGACTTCGCACCATTCCGCAAATGATCCATCAGCCGCATGCCTTTGAAGCCGTGACGCACGGTTATTTCTATCAAAGGGCGCGGGAAAGCGAAAGGCGTTTGGCACGCAGGGCGGTCAACGGGGAGCGGCTTTGGCCGGCAAAGTTCAGTTTGTGGTATTTCAGACCGGCGGGGGCGTGTCCCGCACAGTGGTACAATCAGCCGCATGTCGGCCGCTTTAAATCGCATTGTTTTTACGAGCCGACAGCGGAAGAGTGTGAGAATGTCTATAATACGTTCTAACAAAAACATCCCTTTTCAACGGTTTTTGAAAAGGGATGTTTTTCGTTCAAAATAATTCTGCCAGTCTTTCGTAAGACTGCTTCTTATCTTCAAACCGGTAGACGTTAGTTAAAATCATAAACTCATCTGTTTGATATCGTTCAGAAAGCTCGAGCAGTTTTCTTTTGACTGTTTGAGGAGACCCGATCACCATACGGCTGCGGTTTTGGGCAAGCTTCTTTTTATCGGCAGCTGTGTAAGCGGCCGATTTCGCCTCTTCAATGCTTGGGACAAGGCTGTCCAGCCCTTTTTCAACCCGGAGAAGCCATAAATCTTGGCTCAAGCAGAGCTCCTCGGCTTTTTCATCGGACTCCGCACAAACGACGAAAACGGCGGCCAATGATTGGGGGCGTTTAAAGAAAGGGGAAGGCCGAAAGCTTTCACGGTATGATTGAAAGGCGTTCTTTCCTCTCGCGGGAGAGATGAAATGGCCGAATACGTATCCCGCTCCCATGCTACCGGCCAATTTTGCGCTGTTTTCTCCCAGGCCTAAAAGCCACACCTCCGGGGGCGAATCCGTCAAAGGGGAGGCTTTAATTCCGAAGTAATCATGTCCGGAAGGCACGGAATCAGTCAGAAAGCTAACCAAGTCTTGTAACTGTCTCGGGAATTCGTGCAGGCTTTTATGAACCCCGTCTGTCAGCGCCAGCCTCGTTTTAGTTGTGCCTCCCGGAGAGCGGCCGATCCCCAGGTCAATTCTCCCGGGATAAAGGGCTTCAAGCTGCCGAAAGTTTTCAGCCACTTTAAAGGGACTGTATTGGGGCAGCAGAACGCCGCCCGAACCGACGCGAATATTCGCCGTCTTTGCCGCAATGTGTGCGATCATGATTTCTGGAGCGGTGCTGGCAAGCCCCCGTGTGCTGTGATGCTCGGCAAACCAATACCTTTTGTACCCCCATTGATCCGCAAGTTCCGCCAGCTCTGCAGAATGCTTTAGAGCTGAATGCGCATCCGAGCCTTTTGATATAGGAACCTGGTCAAGAATGCTGAGCTGCATCAATTGTCACCGGCCTTCCTTTCGTTTTCTTGTTCAGTAAGACAAGCATATGAAAAACAGCAGATAGGGTCAAATCGAAGAGAATACGAGAGACAAAACATGATTAGTCAAAACATGACACCGTTGAAACAAAAACGAAATATAAATGTAATATAAATTGGCGCCTATTGTCGAAAATAGATGGTATAATAACGTCTGTACATTAGAAACGGATATATAAATCATAGGTCATAAGATTCATTTTTTAATAATGTTCAATCGAATTTACATAATGAAAAAACAAGAATACATAAAGGAAAGAGGAGTAGAAAGTGAAGAAAAAGGTTTATACTTTTGGTTTAGCGTCGATTCTCGGAACAGCTAGTCTATTTACCCCCTTTATGAACAACACGGCATCGGCAGAAACATCTCAGCAAAAACAAGAAATTCAGCAAAAGCGTTCTGAAGTGAATTCAGGCATCGAGAGCAAGCGGAAAGAAATCGCCAAGCTGCAAGACGAGCAGAAAAAGCTTGAAGGTAAAATCCAAGAGCTTGATAAAAAAGCACTTGAAACAAGCAACAAAATCGAAGACAAAGAAAAAGAAAACAAAAAAACGAAAAAAGAAGTGGAAGCTCTGAAAAAAGAAATCAAAGAAACCGAAAAACGGATTGAAGAGCGTTCAAAAGTGATTAAAAATCGCGTGCGCAGCCTGCAGGAAAACGGCGGATCCCAAAACTATTTGAATGTCCTTCTGGGCGCACAAAGCTTCGGAGATTTTATCACTCGTGCAACTGCTGTTTCAACAATTGTTGATGCGGACAAAGACCTGCTTGACGAGCAGGAGAAAGATAAAAACAAGCTTGAAAAAGCAATGTCTGATTTAAATACAAAACTGGACGAAATCCAAAAAACACTAGCCGATTTAAAAACGCTTAAATCGGATCTTGATAAACAGCTGAAAGAACAGGCAAACCTTTCTAAGCAGCTGCAAACGAAGCAAGCGGCAGCAGAATCAGAGCTGAGCGATCTGAAAAAAGAAGCGGGCTCTCTGACAAAAGAAGAAGCCGCTCTTGAACAAAAGCTTAAAGAAGAAAGAGCTGCGGCGGCTGCAGCAGCAAAAGCGAAAGAAGAATCTGCGACGGCTGAAAAGTCTGATTCAGGATCTTCATCAAGCTCAAATTCAGGTTCAGTCAGCAAATCTGACGGATCGTCCAACAGCGGTTCTTCAAGCAGCAAGAAAAGCAGCAGCCCGTCAAGAAACTACTCTTCCGGTTCTGTTGTAAGCAGCAATGGAAACGCGATTGAAGCTGCCATCAGCACAGGTTCAAGCATTGTCGGCAGATCTCCGTACAAATGGGGAGGCGGACGTTCACAAGCTGATATCGACAACCGCCGCTTCGACTGCTCATCATTCGTACGCTGGGCTTATGCATCAGCAGGCGTAGAGCTTGGATTCGGTGCGACAACAAGCACGCTTGTCGGCAAGGGACGAGCTGTCAGCGCGTCTGAAATGAAGCGCGGAGACTTGGTCTTCTTTGACACATACAAAACGAACGGCCACGTGGGCATTTATCTTGGCAATGGCACATTCCTGAACGATAACAGCTCACGCGGGGTATCCGTCGATTCTATGAGCAACCCGTACTGGAAGAAAGCTTTCAACGGAGTTGTAAGACGGGTCGTTGAATAAAATATTATACTGAGACAAACGCCGTTCCCGATCGGGAGCGGCGTTTTTATTTTACAGCGGCAAGTCGCGCTTTTTAAAAATGAGAATGCTGAGTGCGAAGGCGGCAAAACCGACTGCGGCGAGAACAAGAGACACTTGAGCGATGTCGGTGCTTCCGTTCACAATATCGCCCGGTCTGAATAAAGAGAAAACCGACAGGCTCCTCAGCCATTCTGTTTTTTCGCTTAATTTGCCTAGCAAGTCGAAGCTGAAGAATAAGAACGTGATGCCTCCGGAAAGTCCGAGGGCTCTTTTTTCATCATTTGAAATGGCCGAAAAGAGGAACGAAATGCCGCCGACTGCAAAGAAGAGCAGAAAGCCAAGCAGGTTCAGAACGAGGAACCTTGACACATTAAAATCGTAATCACCGCCCAGCATCAAATGGTAGCCGGCCAGTCCGGCCGCTGTCGTCACGGCCATAATGATCAAAAGACCTGTCGTTAAGACGGCTGCTTGGGTGAAAGCCACTTTTCCGCGCGTTGTCGGCGCAGACAGAATATAGGCCATTGACCCTTGATCCACCAGCTTTGCCAAAAGCTTTGTCGACAGCATGACAGAGAAGATCGATAAGATCACGATAAAGATTAATCCGTAATATTCTCCAGATATAAAATCTTCAAGATTCCCAAGTCCGTTTTCAAACCCAAAAGCATTGAGAAAGCCTTCCGGCATCGATTTGATCATTTTCTCAATATCCTCCGCATTGCCCGCGATGCTTGGATAAATGCCCAGTATCAAAAGGATATAAAATGCGGAGCCTACTCCGTAGCTCATGATTCCTTTCATGTTTGTTCTCAGCATTTGTTTATACAGGGAGAGGTTCATTGCGCTGTCCCCTTTCTGTTATAGTAGTTCATAAAAATTTCTTCCAAGCTTTGTGATGAAGCATCAATGTGCCGAATGTGATATTTGGCGGTTTCTTTAATAAATTGATCATGGTTCCCTAAAACGGCCACTTTGACGCGGTTGTCCGTCCGGGACTCAATTTGCAGACCTGAATTCATGAAGGCGGGAATGTCGCCCGTGTTTTCAAATGTGACTTCAAATACTTTTCGCTGCATCGACTGCAGTTCATGAATATCCTTGACGGCAATGATGATGCCGTCTTTTATAATGGCTGCTCTGTCACAGGTTCTTTCGATTTCCGGAAAGCTGTGGGAAGACATTAAAAACGTCGTTCCTTTCGCTTTTTCTTCGAGGACGATTTCAATAAATACTTTTTGCATCAGCGGATCGAGGCCTGATGTCGGTTCATCAAGAATAATCACTTCGGGGCTGTGCATAAAGGCGGCGACAATCCCGACCTTTTGCTTCATTCCTTTTGACATTTTTCTGATCGGAGTATGAACATCGAACTGGAGCCGTTCAATAAGTTCATTGCGCTTGGCTGTATCTTTTAAGCCGTGCATGTCTGCCATGAAATCGAGAAATTGTTTTCCCGTCATTCCTTCGATAAATGCAATCTCTCCGGGGAGATAGCCGATATGCCGCTGAATATCGCCCTGCTGCTTCAAAACATCCATTCCGTTTACTTTAATGTCGCCTTGATCAGGCTTCATAAACCCCATGATATGTCGGATGGTCGTCGATTTTCCGGCTCCGTTCGGCCCTAAAAACCCAAAAACTTCCCCTTTTTGAACATGAAAAGAAACATCAAAGATACCTTTGCCATTGGAAAACTTCTTCGTGAGCCGTTCAACAGTAAGCATGTGGAACCTCCGTAATGAAAATAATGAAATTTTAATAATTATAAATTACATAAATTATTTTAAGTTCTTATGAACTTTTTTGTCAATGAAAATTAATGAAATATATTTATGTTATAATTTCATTAAGAAAGATAAGTAAGGATGGTTATATGAACGGATTTGAAAAAAGGGCTTTGCTGATTAAGGAGAAGATCAAAAAGACGGCTTTGGATATGCTCAAAACATGGGAGCCAAAGCGCATCCGGATAACCGATATCGCAAAAGAGGCAAACGTTTCGCAGGTGACGATTTATAATTACTTTGGAAGCAAAGAAGCGCTCCTGAAAGAGGTTTTTAAAGATTATATCGATCAGTCCATCAGCGAGTTTGAAGAATATATGAACAAAGATATTTCTGTTAAAGAAAAAATTGAATTGATGATTTTGCAAAAAAGGGCAGCCAATAATCAAAAATTCGCTTTAACGGTCATCAAAGAGGTGATGATCGAAGACAGTGAAATTATGGATTATGTGAAGCAGCAATACGATGAAAAAATCATTCCCCTTATGCTCCAAATGATTGAAGAAGGTCATCGGACAGGCGAAATCTCTTCCAAAATCACCGCGGAAAGCTTTCTCATCTTTATGAATATGATCATTGAACATTCAAAAACATTGGGTAAAGCCTTTGAAAAAAACAGGAAGTTTACAGAGGAAATGCTGCACATTTTCTTCTATGGCTTGTGCGGCAGACCGTAGTGATAAATTTGACATCTCTGTCATTTCTGTGAACGCTTGAAACAATTTCCTTGCTTTTCCGTATATAAGGCAGATACAAAAAACGAAAGGATTTACTAAACGATGAAGCACTCCTTTTTCTTTTTTATGTTCATTGCCTTTTTTCTCGTCACTGGTTTTTCTGAAGCAGGCAAATCCTTTTCGATCGAGCGGGCTGATATACGCGCAACAGTAAAAGAAAACGGCGATTTAAGTGTAGAGGAAGTTTACAGATACGATTTTAAAGGTTCTTTTGAAGGGGCGACAAGATCGTTCAGCGAAGAAACCGCGAGCCGCCTGAAGAATTTTAAAGCCTATCTCCTTCCCGACCACCGGAGAAAAGGCGGTCAAGCCATCCCGTTAAAGACAAAGAAGGAAGACGGGACTTATTTTGCTTATTCGGCATCAAAGGATGAAACGAAAAATGTGATGTTTCGCTATGTGATCGAAGATGCCGCACAAAAGTTTGAAGATACGTCGATTTTGATCCATTCATTTTACCAAAAGGCAAATACCGATTTCGGCCGCGTAAAGATTGAAGTGCGCCTGCCTGATTCGGTAAAGGCACGGGATATTCATGCGTTTTTGCGTGAAAAAGGAAACGGAAAGATTACGAAGGTGAACGATTCATCGGTCACCTATGAGACAGGACTCTATCGCGCAGGCACGGGCTCCGAGCTGAGGATATATTTTCCGCAAAGCGCCTTGAAGGAGGCGGTCCGGCACCCTTCTTACCAGACAAAGGATGAGCTGCTGAAGGAGGAGAGAGACGAGGCGAAACGCTACGCTGAGCGGGATGAACGAATTGCCGGCGCTGAAAGGATGATTTTGATTTTTTCGGGGATTGTGGGGTTCATGGTCATCATGGCTGTCATGCTTTCGTTTTTGAAGAAGAGACGCCGCGCCATGCTTTCGTTTGAAGAACTCGAGTCCTTTGATCCCGTGCTTGTCGCATTTCTTTACAAAAAAGGCCGTTTCACAGACCGCGATCTCCTGGCCGGCCTGCTTTCGCTTTATCAGCGGGGATTGGTCACTATGCAGAAGGTGCAGGCTGAAGAGAGGTTTCTCGACGATCCTAAGGCGCCTGATGACACATATGAATTTGAATTCTCCGGAAGCAAGGCAGATTTGCCAAAGCCTGATCAGCTCTTAATCGAAAAACTTTTTGAGCAGACGGTCAGCGATACCTATATGTTCAGGCTGGATTCCCTCAGCGGGCCGACTGAGGAGGAATGCAAGCACAAGGAGCAGCTGGGAAAATATGAACGAAAGAGGATCATTCTTCAAAACGTGGTTCAAAAATGGACGGAAAGCGTCAGACAAGCGCCTGAATTCAGGGAACTGTTTCAAGAAAACCGCTGGCTGAGAATGCTGTCGCTTTCACTGCTTTCAGTCCATACCGGGCTCCTGCTCTTTATTCTGTATGCAGATGTGGTACATCAGGCCGGATTCATGGCGGCTTGCGTCATATTTGGTTTTGCACTGTCGGCAGGCATTGTTCTTGCGAAGTCAAAGCTGTATACGATTCTGTTTTTGGCCGGATTGTTTTTGGCGTCTGTTTTTACCGACAGCGTTCATACCATTTTGTATTACGGCATATGCGTCGGGCTGTCTATTTTATTAATTGCCTTCATTCCGGCCGTGAAAGAAAGCAGGTATGCCTCCATCTGCCGAAGATCGATTCTTTCCTGGAGGAACCATCTGAGAAAAGAAGATTTGTTCTCAGGGAGAAGCCTGTCACAAAACGAAAAAACGATGATCTTTGCAATTGTGCTTGAAGTGGAGGATGAATCTGCCGTGTGGCTCAATCAATCAGCAAACAGGCTTGATTACGCTTCCCCTGTACTGGGTATGGCTGCAGCCGGCTGTTTGCATTATCCGTTTTACAGCTGGCAGCTGCCGGATTCGCAGCAGCACGCCGGTGCATATGATGCAGGCGGTTCCGGAGCGGGCGGAGGCGACGGGGCAGGAGCTTTTTAAGTTGAAAGGGGCTGTCGCAACGACAGCCCCTTCAGATTATTTCAGTTCCCCGCTTTCGCTGTTCAGCAGTTTTGGTTCCGCGGGTGACAGGTTGATGTCCGTACGCTTTTGCCAAGCCGAACACCGGCATGTTATGGTAAAAAGCCTCATAGCGCCCTTTTGGAACCGAATACGTTTCATGATAGATGCCGACAGCGCCTGATGCGGCTGTTTTCTGATAAAAACGGCGCCAAGCCGCCATATGTTTATCACCCTTTGCATATGCTGTCAAATCTTCGAAAGAACGCCAATATTGAATAAGACAAATCGTCCTGAAATTGATGAATGATTCCATTGCTAAAAAGCCGAGGTTTTTGTTTTGATAAAGCTCCTTTATCATAGGGGGCATGGCGGTAAAAACCGGCCACCATTTATGAACAGCATGCCACTTGTTTACTCTCATCCCGATCACAAATACAACGACTTCATCTTCAGGGGCGGCCGTAAAAGGCTTGTTGATGATCGTTTTACCCATTGGTCCCTTCCTTTCCATTCAGCCGATTGATTGTGGCCTCACACCATTCAATTCCGGCCGAGGTGGTGCGTTTTCCATAATCCAACGTGAAAAGCCAGTACTCTCTGTCCTTTGAATGGGAGCTGCACGAAAGAATTGACTGCTCGATTGCTTTATATGCTTCAAGCCGTTCTTCAAGCTTTTGTTGGTACTCCTTCACTTTCAAAGCGGTTTTCTCCCGCGATTCTTCCTTGCTGAAAAACAGCTTCAGCAAAAACTCGTTTTTTTCTGAAGCGATGTCATTGATCGGTTCTTCAAGCCAGCTCTGCAGCGCTTTTTGACCTTCAGCGGTAATCATGTACTCTTTTCTGTCCTGCTTTTTGTCCGAGAGCGCCGGAGAAGCCGCGGCCCAGCCTGCTTCCGTTAATTGACGCAGTGCGGGATAAATTTGCCCGTAGCTGATTTTCCAAAAATGATTCAAACTTTGGTCGATCATTCGTTTCATTTCGTAACCCGTTCGGTAGCCGGCCGTAATCAATCCAAGCAGCGCGTAAGTCGTGTGATTTCTTTTTGTCATACAAACCGCCTTTCTATATCTATTTGATATATATCTTTTAGATACATCATATCAAAGGCGCTGACTTCGTGCAATCGCTACTATTGTTGTCGATAATTTGACCGGGATGAAAATGTGATAAAAAAATATCGAAAAACCGCGAAACTTTTCTCTGAATCTTTCCGTATATATAGTTAAGCAGGTTAAATAATGATTCATTGGTCTTGTATTTGTAAAGATATGAATCACGCTGGCGTGATAATTGGATCTTTCAAACTCTTATTCTCATCCAGCACTGTGATCTTTAAGGTTATGATTCAACGGAGGAGTGAACAGTTTGGCTATTTCTTTAGAGAAAGGTCAGCGGATTGATTTAACAAAAGGAAAAGCGGGGCTTTCGAAGATTTTAGTCGGTCTCGGCTGGGATCCGGTAGCGTCCGGAAGCGGCGGTTTTTTTGGAAAGCTGTTTGGGGGAGGAACCCCGAATATTGATTGTGACGCATCCGTGCTGATGCTGGAAAACGGAAGAGTCACAGAGAACAAGAACGTCATTTATTTCGGAAACTTGAGGAGCAGATGCGGCAGCATCGAACATACCGGAGATAATCTGACAGGCGAAGGCAGCGGAGATGATGAACAAATCATTGTAGATTTGCAAAAAGTTCCTTCGCATATTCATAAGCTTGTCTTTGTCGTGAATATATACGATTGCGTGAAACGAAGCCAGCATTTCGGAATGATCGAAAATGCCTTTATACGCATCGTCAACATGAATGATCGCAGTGAGATGGTCAAGTACAATCTGCGGGACGATTATTCTGGGCGGACAAGCCTGATTGCGGGCGAAATTTACCGTGACGGCGCCGAGTGGAAATTCACCGCTGTCGGAGAAGGCACAAACGATACGAGCATTACGGAAATCGTTAAACGCTACGCCTGACATTCATATAAGAAATGGGGAGATCAACATGGCAATTTCATTAGCAAAAGGACAAAAAATCGATTTAACAAAAACAAATCCCGGATTGTCGAAAGTTGTCGTCGGCCTTGGCTGGGATGTCAATCAATATGACGGCGGTGCTGATTTTGACCTGGATGCTAGCGTGTTCCTGCTCAACGCAGAAGGCAAGTGCTCTTCTGAAAAGGACTTTATTTTCTATAATCAGACCGAGGGCGCAGGCGGAGCTGTCATACATACAGGCGACAATCGGACAGGGGAAGGCGAAGGAGACGATGAGCAGGTAAAAATCAATTTGAATGCAGTGCCGGCCGATATTCAAAAGATTTCTTTTGTGATTACGATTCATGAAGCGGAGGCTCGCCGCCAAAATTTCGGACAGGTGTCAAATGCTTACGTTCGCGTGATCAATGAAGACTCGAACGAAGAGTTAATCCGCTATGATCTGGGTGAAGATTTCTCGATTGAAACAGCGCTGATCACGGGAGAGCTGTACCGCCACGGAGGGGAATGGAAGTTCTCAGCGATCGGCTCAGGCTATCAAGGCGGGCTGGCGAGGATCGCCACCGATTTCGGCCTGCAGGTCGGCTGATTTTGAAGATCCGGACAGCAGGCGCCGGATGGCGTCCGTTGGTCCGGCTGACATTTTCTTAAGGAGGTAGTATCGATGGCGATTCAATTATCTAAAGGACAAAGGATCGATTTAACGAAAACGAACCCCGGTTTGACGAAAGCGCTGATCGGTTTAGGCTGGGATACAAACAAATATACCGGCGGCGCCGATTTTGACTTGGACGCGTCGGCTTTTCTTGTCGATCAGAACGATCGATGCATCAATGATCACGACTTCGTTTTTTACAACAACCTCGAGCATCCAAGCGGCGCCGTGATTCATACGGGCGACAACCGGACAGGAGAAGGTGAAGGCGATGACGAGCAAATCATCGTCGATTTCTCAAAAATCCCCGCTCATGTTGAAAAGATCGGCATCACGGTGACGATTCACGAGGCGGAAAGCCGCAGCCAGAACTTTGGACAAGTCTCAAATGCGTTTGTCCGGCTCGTAGATGAATCAACAAATGAAGAGCTGCTTCGCTTTGACTTGGGAGAGGATTTTTCAATTGAGACAGCGGTTGTTGTTTGCGAATTGTACCGTCACGGAGGAGATTGGAAATTCAATGCCATCGGCAGCGGGTTTTCCGGCGGATTGGCATCGCTTTGCCGCAACTACGGCCTGCAAGTCTAGTTTTGCCGGCTGAGTCACCTTTGCGTGATTCAGTCTTGCTTTTTCATCATTAGGAGGTAACGAAAGTGGAGTTATTTCATCATATTATGTCAATTTACGCCTCATTTTTCGATTGGGAAATGTGGGTGGAAGTATTAACGGACCCTGTTTCCTGGGGGCTGATCGGCTCGCTGGTCGTGCTGGAGGGGCTTTTATCTGCGGATAACGCCCTCGTTCTCGCCGTCATGGTGAAGCACCTTCCGGAAAAACAACGCAAAAAAGCGTTGACATACGGTTTAATCGGGGCCTACTTCTTTAGATTTCTATTCATTGGACTCGGTATGATCCTGATTAAATTCTGGTGGATCAAACTGCTCGGAGCCGCATATCTGGCATGGCTCGTCATCAAGCACTTCTTCATCGGTGAGGGCGATGATGAAGCAAACGCCATCAAAAAAGACAGCTGGATGGTACGCGTTTTCGGGGTCTTCTGGGCGACTGTCATTTCGGTAGAGCTCATGGACCTTGCATTTTCGGTCGACAGCATCCTGGCGGCATTTGCCGTATCTGAAAAGGTATGGGTGCTTCTGATCGGCGGCATGCTCGGCATCTTGATGATGAGAACCGTTGCGAAATTCTTCTTGACGCTGATTGACAAAGTGCCTGAACTTGAAACAACGGCCTTTGTTTTAATCGGAATCATCGCACTGAAAATGGCTGCGAGTGTATGGCATATTGAAATGCCGCACAGCGTCTTCTTTATCATTCTGATTATTGCTTTTGCCGCAACATTTATCATTCACTATATGAACAAGCAAAAAGCTGTAAAAGAGCAAACGGCGGCTTCAAAGGAAGAATAACAAACTGCAAAACATAAAGGGGGGAGTAGATCTGCTCCGCCCTTTTTTTACATCAAAGGGGTGTATGATTCCTATTCAAAGAAGGTGACCCATGTGCAATACTTTGATTTTTTATCCGCCTCTCAAAAAGAAGATGTCTTTTTCAAACTGCCGGGTACGGTTACAAAGGACTCTCCGAAGCGCATTCTCGAGTATGCGCTTGGAGCTGCGCTCTATGTTCCGGGGAACCGAAAAGATATAGCAGATGTCATCATCAATAACAAGTATCCAGAACTGTGCTCGGTCGTTTTTTGCCTTGAAGATTCGATCGGCGATTGTGAGGTTCTACAGGCTGAAAACAATCTTGTCAGTCAGGCCGATATGATTTATCAGGCGCAAAAACTGCAGAACATCAACAGCGATGTGCTGCCGCTGATGTTTATCCGAGTGCGGGAACCTGAGCAGATGCTCGAATTGGGCAACAAGCTCGGCCGCGCGCTTCACTTGTTTGCCGGATTCGTATTTCCGAAGTTTTCGATGTTGAATGCAGAGCACTACCTTGATACTTTAACGAAGCTGTCGCAAGAATCCGGCATTGTGCTATACGGAATGCCGATCTTTGAGACACCTGATCTGCTGGCGATGGAAACGAGGGCAAAGGCGCTGCAGGAATTAAAATCAACGCTTGGCTTTTATCAGGATATCATTCTGAATATCAGAATCGGGGCGACTGATTTGTGCGGTCTCTACGGCTTAAGAAGAAAACCGGAAACGCCGATTTACGACATTTTGGTCATCTCTGATTTCATCAAAGATATCGTCAATTATTTCGGCTTGCAATTCGTGATTTCGGGGCCTGTCTGGGAGTACTTTGGAGATGCTTCGCGAACGGTTCCGCCTTTTGCGCCGAATTGGGCTGAGGCGGGGGAATCTTCGCTTGTGATCAATCGGTATATGGACGGATTGATCAATGAAACGCTTCTTGACCTGGCCAACGGCATTCACGGAAAAAGCGTGATTCATCCGTCACAAATAAAAGCGGTCCAAAGCCTGCACGTTATATCAATGGAGGATTATCTGGATGCCTTAAGCATCGTCGAAAGTGCCGACGGCACCCGCGGCGTTGTAAAAAGTTCTTTCTCAAATAAAATGATCGAAATCAAGCCGTACCTTAGCTGGGCCAAAAAAATATTATTAAAGGCTGAAATCTACGGGGTATATCATGAAAACCGCAGCTATACGGATATACTTAGAGCGTCCAAACCGTTTTCAAACCTTGGATCGTTCGGGAGTTAGTCTGGGACGGGTGATTGGAAATGGGCAAAACGTTTAAAAGATCAGTGCTTCTACTGTAAAAGAGCCGCACTACCACCATGATCTCAAAGGCAGACATTGTGAATTTCTCAGGAGAAAACAAATGAAATTTTAGGATGAACAGCCATGATGAAAATAGTCGATCTCACGAGCAGCGAGATTCTCAGTTCCCAGCAGGCATGTGAAGAGTGGGGGATTGATTCGTCTACGCTCCGAAAGAGAGCGCATGATTTTCCTGCGGGAACAATCAGAAAGTTCGGGACAACCTATGCCGTGACAAGAGCGGGCATGTGTGCCGTATTTGGACGTAAGAGCGACACTGACTCAGAAGAAAGGGGAGACGGCTGAGCGCTATGAATCAAGAGATTAATATTCAAAACGCCCTGGTCAATGATGATGAATGGAAGCAGATCATCAAGAAGCCGCTCCCGGAGAGAACCCCGTATGAAAAAAACAGTCATTTGACGATAAGCCGTCTGGCGGGACGGATTCTTGGAACTCCGCACGATGAAACGGATTACTACATATATCTCCATGAGCTGTATGCGTCCGGTGATGTGCATGTGTTAAGCGAGACGCTTGATAAGACCATTTCTCCGGAAAGGTTTCAGGCCATACAGCGGATCCATATGGTGAACCAGAAAGAAAAAGGACTTTCCGTCAATCGGTTTGCCGCTTTTCTTGACGGGGAGCAGCTGATTCCTAAGCACCCTGATCCCGCTATGCACCGGCATTTAAGGAAGGCGCTTATCGAAGTGCTGCAGCTGTTTCAGTCCTTTCATGAAAAAGGATTGAACGATCCGGATTTTCGCCGGGTCCTCCTTGACCTTGTCAAATGGATGGGCAACCATTTGGAGAAGTGGCTGAAAGGGGCCGACTGCGAAACGGCGATGCCGAAAGTGGTTTGGTACGGGGACACCACCAAAAGCCAACGGTATTTTTTATACTATTTGATGCTTGTCGGATGCGATGTGCTGCTGTTTCATCCGGAGGGAAAAGACGAATTTCGCCAGCTTGATCCCGAGCAAAAGCTTTCTTTTGTCTTCACATACCCGGACACGTCTGCATTAGAGCCGTTCCCGACTGAAAAGCCCCAGCGCAAAGCAACGGTGGCGTACCGTTCCGCGAAGGAGCTGGATACTGTCCTGCACAATGAGGATTCGCTAATGTACAAACCTTGGCAGTTCAGGGAGCATACTCCGGCCTCTGTGACTTTGAAGACAACATATGATGAACTGTTTTTAATTGCGAAGGAACGAGCCTTTATCAGACCTAATTTTCAGGCGTCTAAATCAACGGTTAACATTCCGAATTTATTCGCGATGGTCATGGGCGTCTCCAGCAATGAAAAAGAGTACTGGGACCGTCTGCAGACACTGACGGAGTATAAGGAGTCGCATACGATCCGGCGCTTCCCGTTTACAAAGGAAGAGACGTCGAATTATCAATTCCATTACAGCGATGCGCTTGATCAAACGGGGATGATCGATCCAGGCCGTTTAATGGAGAGCAATATATGGCGCTACAAGCATCTGCCTGAGGGAGTACAGCGAGGCATTGCCCAAGCGGTTTCCAGGATGTGCAAAAGCCCGAAGATGCTGGCTTTGAACAATGAAAAGACAGCCGATGTACAGCTGTATTTGTTTACCCAAGCGGTACAGCTTCCGGCAGCGCTATTGAATATGATTCAGACATTTGACTATTCACAGACCGTGCCGAAGCTGATCTTGTATCACACGGAACAGACGGGGACACTCACCCGGTCGGACGCGGCCGCCTTGCTTTTGTTAAATGAAATCGGCATTGACATAATCATCTATAATCCGCCGGGCCATAAGTGTATTGACCACTATATCGACAGGCAGCACTTTGATACCCATTGGCTTGATGAAATGTCCTTCAACCAGGAGTTTAAAGAGCCGTCAATCGTCCGGAAGTTCATCAATAAAATCTTTTAAGGAGGGGGCCATTCTGATGGCAAATCCAAATGAAACAAGCATCGTCAATATTAGCAAAGAGGAAGAGATCACGGTTGAAAAAGCGGAGGACATCCGTGCGAAACTCCGCCAGGAGCCGGATGTGCAAGCTCTGGCCCGACAAATTGACGTGAAAAACCAAGTGGAGCTTTTAGAATTCGGTAAGGAGCCCGCTCTTGAAATATCCAAGTTCTCTGACCGCATTCTTTCCATGATGAGAACGAACAGTGTGACAGATTCAGGCGCGATGTTGACGCAGCTCGGAAAAATCATGGACCGCTTTGACAAGAATGACTTTGAAGAACAAAAAGGCTTGCTCTCTAAATTATTTAAGCGCGGCAACAGCATGATCGAGAAAATATTTAAAAAATATCAAACGCTCGGCGGTGAAATCGAAAAAATCAATGTCGAAATTTCAAAATATAAAGATGAAATGACAAAATCGACCGTGACGCTTGATGAAATGTATGAAAGCAACCTTAAATACTATGTGGAGCTGGAAAAATACGTCGTAGCCGGCCAGATGAAAATAGAAGAATTGCAGCGGCTCATCCCCGAATATGAAGCGAAAGCGGCCAGCGGAAACCAGATGGCGCAGATGGAGCTTGATACGCTTCGAAACGGCATTCAAGCGCTGGAAGAACGGGTGTATGATCTCGATATGGCGCGGATGGTCGCAATTCAAACGGCGCCGCAAATCCGCCTGCTCCAGCGCGGCAACACAAAGCTGATCGGAAAAATCAACTCGGCATTCATCATTACGATTCCGATTTTCAAAAACGGCATCATCCAGGCCGTTACCGCCAAGCGCCAAAAACTTGTCGCCGATTCAATGAGCGAACTCGACCGCCGCACCAACGAAATGCTGAAGCGCAACGCGGAAAATATTTCAAGCCAGTCCGTCGAAATCGCCAGAATGTCCGGAAGACCGAGCATCGATATTGAAACGATCGAACAATCTTGGAATACGATTGTCAAAGGCATGCAGGAGACGAAGCAGATTGAAGATGAGAACAAACGCCTGCGCGAAGAAGGGGCAAAACGCATATTGGAACTTCAGGACAATATGAAAAAAGCCGCTTTAAACGGTTAAAAAGGATAAAGAAGAAGCCGCCCCCAGATCAGCTGGCGGCGGCTTCAAATATACAAAAAATCACCGCCATGATAGGCGGTTTTTTATGTTATGCTAGAGAAAGAGAATCGCATGGTAAAAAATATATAAACATGAAAGAGGTGGAAGTATATGGCCGCTTTATGGCTGGCATTCGGCGGCGGTTTCCTGTCGTTTATTTCTCCTTGCTGCCTGCCTTTGTATCCATCATTTATTTCCTACATCACCGGGATTTCGGTCGGCGATTTGAAAAACCGGCATGCAAAGCATATCAAACAATCGGTGATGATTCACGCAGCGGCTTTTTTGGCCGGTTTTTCTGTGATTTTTTACATATTGGGTTTCTCTGCCAGCTCGGTTGGTCTGCTGTTTTTGCAATACCATAACTTAATCCGCATGCTGGGCGGGATATTTTTCGTCGTCATGGGACTGTTCTTACTCGGCGTTTTCCGGCCGGCTTTTATGATGAAGGAGCGGCGCTTTTCGATTAGAAAGGGAAAAATAGGCCTGCTGAATTCAATGCTGGTCGGAATGATTTTTGCGGCGGGCTGGACGCCGTGCATCGGGCCTATATTCGGAACGATCGCATACGCAAATTTTCAGAACCCTGATTTTGGGAGCGCATTCATGATGATCACCGCATATTCTTTAGGCTTTGCCATTCCTTTTTTGCTCATGGCGTTTTTTATCGGAAACATCAGGCCGCTTATGAAATATTCGAATATGCTCATGAAGATCGGAGGCGCGCTGATGATCGTCATCGGCATCCTGCTTTATACGGACAACATGATATGGATTAACATCTGGTATTCGAATTTGACGAATCTCTTTTGAAAAACTTCCGCATGCTGCATTATGTGAGTAAGATTGTGAAAAACAGCAAAATCGCGTTAAATAAACTATGGATGATCATCGCAGGTATAATCGATCGTGTTTTTTCGTATGTCCAGGCAAACACGAGCCCTGTTCCAAAGTTAACGGCCAGGGTGTTGTATGTGGGGATATGAGCGATCATAAAGAGGGCGCTGCTTGCAACAAGTGCCCATACAACCCCGAATTCAGCGCGGAACCAGCGGTAAAGAAAACCGCGGTAAAACAATTCTTCGTAGATGGGAGAAACGATGCAGGCAGAAGCGAAAGACATTGCAATGCTCAACCATGAAGGATCGGCAGTGATCGTTTTTGTTTTTGTATTTTCGTAGCCTGCGCCGAACCAAATCAGGATTTCCATAACGGCAAACGTCATCACGATTAAAAAAACCGTCCATCCCGCTATTTGAATCAAGTATGCAGGGGCGAACCGGGAGATTCCGATTTCCCGCCAAGACAGACGGTCCGGCTTTAAGGCGATATAGTACAAGCTTAGAATAAAAACGGCCGCCATTGCGATACTCATCAACATGGCTGAAAGCATGCCTTCGCCTAAAAGCAGATCCAAAGCATTCTTTAATAAATATTCAATGAAAATCGGCACGGCTGCAAATGCGATCAAAAACAAGCAGACCAGCTGCTTTTTGTTCCAAGGATTTTTCCATTCCATCACAAAACCCTCCTGTTTTTAAGATAAAATCATTTTAAATGGTGACGTAACGTAATCTTCAAGCAATATTTTAGGAGGGAGATATGGTGAAAGAGGAACTGACAACCGGGCGGGTGGCGAAGATGATGGGGATATCCGTAAGGACGCTCCGCTACTACGATCAAATCGGTTTATTAAAACCGGGCTCTACACTGCCGAATGGGCGAAGGCAATATTCGAAGGAAGATTTGTTAGAGCTCGAAAAAATTATGATCTTGAAATCTGCTCAATTTTCATTGGAGCATATCAAGACGTTAATGAATCAATTGGATACAATTAGTATCATCGAAATGCATAAAAGGCGCCTTAATTCGGAGATCGAACAGCTGACGAAGAGCCTGGAGCATACAAATACTTTGCTGAACATGTATCAAATCGAAGGAAGCTTGAGCTGGGAAGACCTTCTCAAGCTCGTCAGACAGCCCCGGCATAAACCATGGAAGGAATCATTCTCTGAAGAGGAGGCTGAGATTTTAGCAGAAAGGCTTCCGAAGGCGGAGAGTGACGATTTCATCACAAAGCAATGGCTCTCTATCATCAAGCGGATTAAGCTGTGTTTAAAACAAGAGGTGCCGCCTGAATCTGAATGGGGAAAGCAAATTGCGGAGGATATCATATGCCTGTCTGATCATTCGTTTAAGGGACATGAGGATTTAGCCGATCGATTCTGGGAGGTTCGCAAGTCTGAGGAGCCAAACGGGCTTTATCCGCTTGACAGCGGGATTATGGAATTTGCGGAGAGAGCGATTGAATCTGCATTTCATGATTCAGGAGGATCAGGGTGATGATGAGCATCCAATTGTCATGATCGGGCCGGATAACCAAAAGATCAAACAGGATATGCCGCATAGAAAACCGCCCGAAAAGAATCGAGCGGCTACCCCTTAAATTCGGATTGATTTCTCCTCGGCTTTCCACTGTTTTTTCCATCCGGCCTGAGCAAACAAAAGCAGACCGAGCGCTAAAAATGCAATAACGGTAAAGGTTAGGAACCCGCTTGAATACGTACCTGTAATTTGCTTCAGCGTTCCGAGGATATTCGGAAGGAAGAATCCGCCGATTCCCCCCGCAGCGCCGACGATCCCCGTCACCATCCCGATCTCTTGTTGAAATCGCTGCGGTACAAGCTGGAATATCGCGCCGTTCCCCATTCCGAGGCAGCCCATGCCGATAAATAATGCGGCTGTGACAACGCCTAGAGACGGGAGCATACTGACCGAGAACATGCACAGAGCCACTCCGATAAAGAGGAATTGAAGCAGACGCACGCCGCCGATTTTATCGGCAATCAATCCGCCGACAGGGCGGAGGCAGCTTCCGGATGCAACGACAAGCGTGACAAATTCGCCGGCTCTTACCGCCGGAACGGCATACTGGGATGCAAAAAAGTAGCTTAAAAAGTTGGACAGGCCGACAAAACCCCCGAATGTCACGCTGTAGAGAAGGCAAAAATACCAAGTGTCCCTTTCTTTGAAAACGGCAAAATAGTCTTTGAGCGGTTTAGGAGCCGGCTGATTCGGAGGTTCTTTAGCCATAAGGAAATAGCTGAATAACACGAGGGTTAAAGGAATCAGCGCCAGTCCCATGACGCCGTTCCAGCCCACTTGCTCCGCAAGGCGAGGGCCGAATAGCGTAGCAAGCAGTGTTCCGCTGTTTCCCGCCCCGGCGATCCCCATGGCAAGACCTTGCAAGTGCGGCGGATACCAGCGGCTCGCCATAGGAAGGGAAGCGGAAAAGCTTGCGCCTGCCACACCGAGTAAAATTCCGATGATATACAGCTCGGCGACCGATGAACCGAACTGCCATCCCCATAACAACGGAATCATCGTCACCAGCATTCCGCCAACAGCCGTCTTTTTCGGTCCGAAACGGTCGGTTAAAATGCCGAGCGCAATCCGGAAAAACGATCCGGCCAAAGTAGGTATGGCGACAATCAATCCGACCTGTGAAGGCGATAAATCAAAATCAGCCGTAACATAAACACCAAGCGCCCCCAGCAACACCCAAATCATAAAGCTGACATCGAAATATAAAAAAGATGACAACAAGGAAGGCGCGTGTCCGCTCTTCCTCAAATCCGCCAATTTCAATTGCAACACTCCCCATCCGATAGATTCTAGAATTTATCATGACAAAATCGAATAGGGTTGGCAGTATTTTTGTAAGCTTTACTAACAAACTAAAAGATTGAATATTTAAAATGTTAGTTTGGACAGCACTATAGCAGGCGATAATTGAATTATGCTGAAGAATAGTGGTGTTATGAGCGCTGAAAATGGGAAACCTTATATTGATATAGGCCCGATGCACTTGCAGATAAAACCGTCTTTTGCAACGCGTTTATCAATTTTTCTTTAGACATAAGGCATATTTTTACCAGAAAATGTACAAATTTAAGGAAGAAATACGTGGAGACACAAAATAGACATAAATAAAAATGTATATCACTTGAAAAAGTATGTGAAGTATTGCACAATATGAATGTGAAGAATTTCACAAACAGCTTAGTTTAAAACAAACGGCAAAGGAATGATGAGTCATGAGAAACCAAAAAGTCAATCGTACAGTTTTGATCGGTGCGGGTTTTGTTGGAAGCAGCTATGCATTTACGTTAATTAACCAAGGTATCACAGACGAACTTGTGATCATTGATTTAAATAAAGACAAAGCAATGGGCGATGTTATGGATCTCAACCACGGTAAAGCATTTGCTCCGCATCCTGTGAAAACATGGTACGGCACATATGATGACTGCAAAGAAGCTGATATTGTCTGCGTATGCGCCGGAGCGAACCAAAAGCCGGGTGAAACCCGCCTTGATCTAGTCGAAAAAAACTTGAAAATTTTTAAAGGAATCATCGGAGAAGTCATGGCCAGCGGTTTTGACGGCATCTTCCTCGTCGCTACAAACCCTGTCGACATCTTGACTTATGCGACTTGGAAATTCAGCGGCCTTCCGAAAGAACGCGTCATCGGAAGCGGCACAACGCTTGACACTGCCCGTTTCCGCTACTTGCTCAGCGAGTATTTCGGTGTCGCTGCCCACAATGCGCACGGCTATATCATTGGTGAACACGGAGATACGGAGCTGCCTGTCTGGAGCCATGCGAATATCGGCGGAGTTCCCGTCAGCGACTTGCTGAAAAGAAATGAGAAATACAAAGCGGAAGATCTAGATGAACTGTTTGACAATGTAAAAAACGCCGCTTACCACATTATTGAGAAAAAAGGCGCGACATACTACGGAGTTGCCATGAGCCTCGCACGTATTACGAAAGCGATTTATCGAAATGAAGAAGCAATTTTGACCGTGAGCGCTCATCTTGATGGTGAATTTGGAGAAAATGATGTTTATATCGGAGTTCCGGCGGTTGTCGGCCGATGCGGAGCGAGGGAAATTGTTGAGCTCGATCTGAACGAAAAGGAAAAACAACAATTCAAGCATAGCGCAGGTGTGTTAAAAGCAATTTTAAAACCGCATTTTGAACTGCAGGCGTAACTGAACACCATGAAGATACTAACATCATGAAGATTGCGAGATGATGAAAATGTGGCAGCAGATATACGATCCGTTTGGAAATCTGTTTATCAGCGCTTTTGCCGCCATACTGCCGATTCTTTTCTTTCTTCTTGCACTGACCGTGTTGAAGATGAAAGGAATCATTGCGTCATTTTTGACGCTGGCGGTCAGCTTTATTGTAGCGGTGTTCTTCTTTCACATGCCGGCTGCGAAAGCTGTCTCCGCCGTTTTACTTGGAATTGCTAACGGCCTTTGGCCGATCGGATATATTGTCCTGATGGCTGTATGGCTTTACAAAATTTCTGTCAAAACCGGAAAGTTTAAAGTGATCAGAGCGAGCATTGCCGGAATTTCGTCCGACCAGCGGCTTCAGCTATTGCTGATCGGGTTCAGTTTTAACGCCTTTTTGGAAGGTGCGGCAGGCTTCGGTGTGCCGATTGCGATCAGCGCCGTTCTTCTTGTCGAGCTTGGTTTTAAACCTTTGAAAGCGGCATCCCTATGTTTAATAGCGAATGCGGCATCCGGAGCCTTTGGAGCCATCGGAATTCCGGTTATCACAGGAGCGCAGATGGGAGGCTTAACACCGGTTGAGCTTTCCAGAACGCTCGCTTTGATGCTGCCGGTCATCGCTTTCTTTGTCCCGTTCCTGCTCGTTTTCATATTGGACGGGTTTAAAGGAATAAGGGAAACGCTGCCGGCTCTTCTCGTATTAAGCGGAAGCTATACGGCGGTGCAGACTTTAACAATGATTAGTTTGGGGCCGGAGCTTGCCGACATTTTGGCCGCTTTAATCAGCATGGGAGCGCTGGCGCTGTTTTTGAAAAAGTGGCAGCCGCGCCACATATACAGGGAAACCGGGAATGAACATGTGCCCGCTGAAAAATATCGTGCAGCAGACATTATGAACGCTTGGTCACCGTTTTATATTTTGACCGCCGTCATTGCGGTGTGGAGCCTGCCCGGTTTTAAGGGGCTTTTTCAGGAAGGCGGATTCCTGAAGCAAACGACAATTTTATTCAACATGCCTTTTCTTCACCGGGAAGTGCTGAAAACGCCGCCGATATCTCCGGAACAGGCACCGCTTGATGCTGTGATGAAGCTTGACTTCATTTCAGCGACGGGTACGGCGATCCTGATCGCGGTGATCATCACGATTGTGATGAGCCGAAACATCAGTTTCCGCGGAGGACTTTCCAGTCTGAAAGAGACGGTCAAGGAACTGTGGCTTCCCGTTCTCACCATTTGCTTTGTGATGGGTTTTGCAAACTTGGCCAATTATGCCGGATTGAGTTCAACCATCGGACTGGCGCTCGCCAAAGCGGGGGATATCTTTCCGTTCGTCAGTCCCGTATTGGGCTGGATCGGTGTCTTTATCACAGGTTCAGTCGTCAGCAACAACGCATTATTCGGCCACCTGCAAGCAGTCACCGGAGCGCAAATCGGGACAAGTTCGGCTTTGCTGCTTGCCGCAAATACCGCGGGAGGCGTGATGGCCAAGCTGATCTCACCGCAGTCGATTGCGATTGCAACAGCCGCGGTTAAAGAGACAGGGCAGGAATCAAAGCTTTTCAGCCAAACCGTTAAATACAGCCTGGTTCTGCTTTTCATCATTTGCATTTGGACGTTTGCGCTATCAAAGCTTGGCATATAAAGAAGAGCCTTTTCCCATTGCGGGAAAAGGCTTTTTAAGCTGCTTGTTCTATCATGTCCTCTTTTTGAATACATTGTACAAGTTATCCGCGGAAGGGGGACGCGATATGTTGAACATCTTCCTGAGCTATGTGTTTTTGGGTTTGTCATTGGCCGCACCAGTCGGACCTGTGAATGCCGCGCAGATCGACAGAGGCATGAAAGGCGGATTCTTTCATGCCTGGCTGTTTGGCCTTGGCGCTGTAACGGCGGATGTCCTATATATGGCTTTAATCTACTTTGGAGTTGCGCAATTTTTGACAGCGCCATTCTTAAAAACGTTTTTATGGCTGTTTGGTTTTTTTGTTTTGACCTATACGGGGATCGAGAGCCTGGTCAAGGCGAAGGAAGTATCGCTGATGAGAGGTGCGGGAGAGAAAGGGTCATACCGCAAATCTTTTTTGTCGGGGCTGGTGATCTCCCTTTCAAACCCGCTGAGCATCATGTTCTGGCTCGGCATTTACGGAAGCATTTTGGCGAAAACGGTAGAGGCGTACGAATCATACCAGCTGCTGATCTGCAGTTCAGGCATTTTAATCGGACTTTTTCTGTGGGACTTGGCCATGTCTTTTCTAGCCGGGACATTCAGAACATTTTTAAGCCCGCGGATGATCCAGGGAACGACTTGGCTCGCGGGCATCAGTCTGATCGTATTTGGATGCTACTTCGGCTATCAGGGAATTCTCGAACTGCTGCAGGCGGGGCGCTGATCATGTCTGCCCGTTTTTCTCTTCCTGATCCGCCCACTTTTTTTTCATGAGCATCGTCACAGCAGCAATAACGGCAAGAAAGAGAAGGCTCACAAAAAAACCGGGTCTGCTGTTTTTTTCAAATAACGTACCCGAAACGGCGAACAAAATCAGGACGAGCGCTGTGACAATCTGGACATTCCCTTTCATTTTCGGTTTTGTGAGCTTTTTGCTGGAAAGCAGGATAAACATCCAGTTATAGAGCAGCATCAAGCTGGCGGCCGTCGTCATGTGTTCATAAAGCTGCTTCGGCAAAATGAGCGACAAGACGATGGAAGCAGCGAGAACGAGCACTGTCAGGCCGAGTGCCGGCCACGATACTTTCGCCTTTTCTTTTTTGGCAAAGCAGGCCGGTGCATCCCCGTTTTTCGCCATTGTTCCCATCAGTGTGGTGACGGCGAACAGGGAAGCGGTCAGCGTTGAAAAACCGGCAATAATAAAAATGCCGTTGAAAATATCCATGATCAAATCGAGATGAAAGTCTTTTAATGACGTAATAAACGGGCTGTTCTGTTCGGTGAATGTTCCGCGTGGTACAAGGAGCATGGCCAGCCCGATCGATACGACGTAGACCACAGCAAGGGTTATGAGCATCAGGCTGCCTGACTTTGATGAATCCTTCGGGTCTTTTAAGTGAATCGCCATCAGACCCATGACTTCGATTCCTCCATAAGCGTAAAATGTATAAATCAACCCCGTCCACAATCCCATAAAGCTGAAAGGAAACAATTCGTGAACCCGGTCAGGGAACTGCACTTCAGGCGTTTTTCCAGGCAGCAGCCCGCACAATGCCAAGACAGCGATGATGATAAACATTAAAATGGCCGCCGTTTTCAACACGGCCAATATGTTTTCCGTTTTTTCAAAGCTGCTGCGCCCTGTGAAAATGACGATCAATCCGAGAATCGCATAAATAGAGGCGAACACCCACAGCGGAATCTCGTTAAACCAATGGCGCGTAAACAGGGAAATCGCTGTCAACTGGCTCCCGATGATCAGCATTTCCGATGACCAGTAGACCCAGCCATTGCTAAACCCCGCCCAATTGCCGAAGGCCTCTCTGGCGTAAGAACAAAAAGACCCTTCAACAGGATGATCTGCCGTTAATTTCGCCAGCTGCTGAAAAACAAGAAAAGTGCCAAGGGCAGCAAGAAGAAAGGCGGCTAATACGGAAAAGCCGCTTTTCTTAATCGCGATGCTTGAGCCGAGGAAAAACCCCGTTCCAATTGTGCAGCCGACCCCGATCATGGACAGCTGCCACCATTTTAAATCTCCTTTTTTCGCTTGTCGTTTCATCGTTTCAACCCCTCTAATCTTCTTGTTATTTTGCCAGGGGGCTCCGTTTTTATTCGCAAAGGGGGAGGTTCTTTGCGCACCTCAATATTCACTTTGAAATGAGACATATGCTATAGTTAAAGACATAATCATTACGGTTCATTCAGTCAAAAGGAGGAGTGACGGATGACTTTACAAGAAAAAATCATGCAGGAACTGAATGTAAAGCCTTCTATCGAACCGAAACAGGAAATTGAAAAAAGGGTCGGTTTTTTAAAAAGCTATTTGAAAAAAACGGGTGCCAAAGGCTTTGTTTTAGGCATCAGCGGAGGACAGGACTCCACATTGGCGGGCAGGCTGGCCCAGCTGGCTGTTGAAGAATTGAGGGAAGAAGGCATTCAGGCGGAATTTATTGCGGTCCGCTTGCCTTACGGTGTTCAGCAGGATGAAGATGACGCCCAGCTGGCGCTGAAATTTATCCAGCCGGACAAGTCTTTTGCTTTTGACATTGCTTCAACTGTAGGTTCATTTGCTGCTCAATATCAGTCAGTCACGGGAGAGGCGCTTGCCGATTTTCACAAAGGCAATGTAAAAGCGAGAGTCCGGATGATCACCCAATATGCGATCGGAGGTCAAAATCAGCTGCTGGTAATTGGGACAGATCATGCTGCAGAAGCTGTTACCGGATTTTTTACGAAATACGGAGACGGGGGCGCAGACCTTTTGCCGCTTACAGGACTGACAAAGCGCCAGGGCAGAAGCCTGCTGGAAGAGCTGGGAGCGCCGGAGCGGCTTTATACGAAGTCCCCGACCGCCGATTTGCTTGATGAAAAACCTCAGCAATCCGATGAAACAGAGCTCGGCCTGACATATGATAACATCGACGACTACCTTGAAGGAAAAGCCGTCTCCAGCGAGGTGGCAGAGGCCATCGAAAAACGCTACAAGGCATCCGAGCACAAACGCCAAGTCCCTGCTTCAATGTTTGACGACTGGTGGAAATAAGCTAAAAAGAGGCTGAAGTCAGCCTCTTTTTTTATTAACAGGCACCCTATATCATTACAGATGGAATTGTCATATACTTAAGATATTTGATTCCTTTATGCAGGGAGGAGTAGAAGCTGGAAATGAATGCCGCAATAAGAGATAAGAATATTGTGCTGATCGGGTTTATGGGCGTCGGAAAAACAACCATCGGCCAGCTTGTGTCAAAGAAATTAGGCCGTGACTTTATCGATATCGACCACGAGATCGAAAAAGACTTTCAAATGACCATTCCGGAGATGTTTCAGCAAAAAGGGGAAGCGTTTTTCAGACAGACGGAAAAAGAATATATTTTTCAGATGTGCGAACATACAATGGGCAACATCGTATCCTTAGGGGGCGGCGCTTTTCAGCAGGAGGAAATCAGAAAGAAGTGCCTCGAACACTGCTTTGTCATCTTTCTTGATTTAAGATGGGAGAATTGGAAGCAGCGGATGGATCTCTTGATTGAAAACAGGCCGGTTCTTCATAACCGCACAATTGAAGAAATGAAACAGCTGTTCAATGAAAGAAAGAGCATTTATGCATTTCACCATTTAAAAGTGGAAACCGATAACCGGTCTGCCGAAGAAACGGCCGACTATATTGTGGAGATGCTAAAGCTTGGTCAATCTTAAACAAACGTTTAATTAAGCTAAATATACCGGAATAAGCAAAGAGCCAATGGTCTGTCTGATCATTGGCTCTTTCCGTTATCCGCAGATGAATGCCGGATTTTTCGGCCTTGTTTGACCGTTTGTCCGTTTGATACAGTATAGGGGATCAGGATGGGCATCACGTTACACCCCGCCACCAATTTTTCCCTGGATAAGGTTTTTCCGCCCCTAAGGCTTTAAAAAAGTCGCTTATTGCCGGCCCGGACACTATAATGTAAATAATAGAAACGATAGACTGGCGGTGTACTTATCATGAAACAGCGAATTGAAGAAGAACTGAAAAACATTGAAGCAACATATGGCGTCAAAATCCTCTATGCCGTTGAATCTGGCAGCAGGGCATGGGGCTTTCCTTCACAGGACAGCGATTACGACGTCAGATTTATTTATGTCCATCAAAAAGACTGGTATCTGTCAATTGATGCAAAGCGCGATGTGATTGAACTGCCGATTGACGATTCTCTCGATATCAGCGGCTGGGAGCTGACAAAAGCGTTAAGGCTGTTCCGGAAATCAAATCCTCCGCTTCTCGAATGGCTCTCTTCGGGAACCGTTTATTATGAAGCCTATTCGCTGGCAGAAAAAATGAGGCGGCTCAAAAGCCGCGCCTTTTCTCCAGTCTCCTGTATGTACCATTATCTCAATATGGCGTCGGGAAATTTCCGAGACTACCTGACGCGTGAAGAAGTGAAAATCAAAAAATATTTTTATGTACTCCGCCCGATTCTGGCTTGCCAGTGGATCGAAAGCCGCCGGACGGTTCCTCCGATTGAATTTCAGGTTTTGCTTGACGAACTTACGGAAGACGGACCGCTGAAAACAGAAATCCATCAGCTGCTTGAAAGGAAAAAGAAAGGGGAGGAGTTCAATCTTGAACCTCAAAACCCCATTCTCCACGAATTTATTGAGCGTGAACTTGAGCGGCTTCAGACAGTTGCCAAAGCATATAAAACGGATCATGAAGATCTGACGCAGGAGCTTGACCGTCTGTTTAGAGAAACGCTAGACGAGGTGTGGGCATAAAATGATATTCCCTTTAAGTATTCTTAAAGGGTTTTTTCTTTGTATCCATAGGGAAATGGTTTAGTATAACAGAAAGCGTTTTCAGAAAAAGCGGGGCGGAACGGCAGCAAGGCCATTCGCCAAAAACGCATTCTGTTCTTTACCGAAGTTTCTTCCTGATTCTATTGTTGTATACCATCCAAGTTTTAGGAAGAAAGTTTCTGAAAAAATTCCACCAGATGTAAAACATTGTGGAAAAACCACAAAAATCGTCAGCTTTTTTGTTTTTTCGAAATATTGTGAATCGACCCTTGGCTCTTATAAAATTAAGAATATAAAGAAATATTTCATGAGATGGCGGGGTGTGATAATGGAAGTGATAACAAGAGACTTTTTCCTATTCTTATCTAAAAGCAGCATCCTGAATCGCCTGGCGAGAAATTGGGGGAGTTCCGTCGCGACCGGAAAAATTATCGGAGGAAAAGATTTTGAAGCTTCAATTCCGATTATTAAGGGGCTTAACGAACAAGGGCTGACTGTGACAGTCGATCACTTGGGCGAATTTGTGAACAGCAGGGAAGTCGCAAGGGAGCGCACGCAGGAATGCATTCGGGCCATTCAGCTGATTGCTCAGGAACAGCTTAATTCACATGTTTCATTAAAGATGACGTCATTGGGACTCGATATTGACCTTGACCTTGTCAGGGATAATATGAACAGTATTCTGGAATGTGCCGAGCAGCACCAAGTGATGGTCACAATCGATATGGAGGATGAAGTGCGCTGCCAAAAGACGCTTGACCTCTTTAAGGAGTTCAGGCAGAAATACGAGTATGTCAGCACCGTCCTGCAGGCTTATTTGTACCGGACCGAACAGGATTTGGAGGAGCTCAATTCATTAAATCCGTTTTTCCGTCTTGTGAAGGGAGCTTATAAAGAATCGCCGAAAGTGGCTTTCCCTGACAAAAAGGATGTGGATGAGAATTACAAAAAGCTCATTAAAAAGCAGCTGCTGAGCGGCCATTACACAGCTATCGCAACTCATGACGACAAGATGATTGATTTCGCCAAAGAAATTGCGAATGAGCATCAAATCGGCAAAGACCGCTTCGAATTTCAAATGCTGTACGGGATGCGCAGCAAAACTCAGCTGGAACTGGTGAAGGAAGGCTACAATATGCGCGTGTATCTTCCTTACGGAGACGACTGGTACGGATACTTTATGAGACGGCTTGCTGAGCGGCCTGCCAACATCGCTTTTGCGTTTAAAGGCATGACGAAGAAATAAAACGATAAAAAGGGGAGATTAGCATGACAACACCTTACAAACACGAACCATTTACAAATTTCGGGATCGAAGAAAACCGGAAGGCATTCGAAAAAGCTCTGGAAACGGTAAATAACGAATGGCTGGGTCAGTCCTATCCTCTTGTTATCGATGGAGAAAGGTATGAAACGGAAAACAAGATCGTATCGATCAACCCTGCAAACAAAGAAGAAGTTGTAGGCACGGTATCCAAGGCTACTCAGGATCATGCGGAAAAGGCCATTCAGGCGGCTGCGAAAGCGTTTGAAACTTGGAGATACACAGATCCTGAAGAAAGAGCGGCTGTTTTATTCCGCGCGGCTGCCAAAGTGCGCCGCAAAAAGCATGAGTTCTCTGCGCTTTTAGTCAAAGAAGCAGGAAAACCTTGGAATGAAGCGGATGCGGATACGGCAGAAGCGATCGATTTTATGGAATACTATGCGCGGCAAATGATTGAGCTTGCGAAAGGAAAGCCGGTTAACAGCCGTGAAGGCGAACGAAATCAATATGTGTACACACCGACTGGTGTTACGGTTGTTATTCCGCCTTGGAACTTCCTGTTCGCGATCATGGCCGGAACGACAGTTGCGCCGATCGTGACAGGAAACACAGTTGTACTGAAGCCTGCAAGCGCAGCGCCTGTCATTGCCGCCAAGTTTGTTGAAGTGCTTGAAGAAAGCGGACTTCCAAAAGGAGTAGTCAACTTCGTCCCTGGAAGCGGAGCTGAAGTCGGGGATTATTTGGTGGACCATCCGAAAACAAGCATCATTACGTTTACCGGTTCAAGGGAAGTCGGAACGCGCATTTTTGAGCGTGCAGCGAAGGTTCAGCCTGGTCAGACCCACTTAAAACAAGTGATCGCTGAGATGGGCGGAAAAGATACGGTCGTCGTTGATGAAGACTGTGATATTGAATTGGCTGCACAATCAATTTTCACATCTGCCTTCGGCTTTGCAGGCCAAAAATGTTCAGCAGGTTCACGGGCTGTCGTGCATGAAAAGGTATATGACGAAGTATTGAAGCGCGTGATTGAAATTACGGAGTCCAAGAAAGTCGGAGAGCCCGACAGCGCGGACGTTTACATGGGACCTGTCATCGATCAGGCATCCTTTAACAAAATCATGGACTATATCGAAATCGGAAAAGAAGAAGGCCGCTTAGTCAGCGGAGGAAAAGGCGATGATTCAAAAGGCTACTTCATCGAACCGACGATCTTTGCCGATTTAGATCCGAAAGCCCGGTTAATGCAGGAAGAAATTTTCGGACCTGTTGTTGCTTTCTCAAAAGTAAGCAGCTTTGATGAGGCGCTGGAAGTTGCCAACAACACCGAATACGGCCTGACAGGCGCGGTCATTACTAAAAACCGCGATCATATCAACAGGGCAAAACAAGAATTCCATGTCGGAAATCTGTATTTCAACCGCAACTGTACAGGGGCGATCGTCGGCTACCATCCGTTTGGCGGTTTCAAAATGTCGGGAACCGACTCTAAAGCGGGCGGACCTGATTATCTTGCGCTTCACATGCAGGCGAAAACGATCAGCGAAATGTTTTAAGGTGTAAGAAAAGGGGTTAAACAGGGGGACGAAGGCAGCCTATAATAGGCTGCCTTCAAAAAAAGAGAAATTAGTCTAAAAATTTAGATAAACGGCATCTTGGGGGGAGATTCTTATTCAGAACGTACAATTGATCATTTCCATCGTGATTTACATGGTAGGGATGCTTTATATTGGGTATTACGCTTACAAACGGACAGCAAACCTCTCAGACTATATGCTTGGCGGACGAACGCTCGGGCCTGCTGTCACGGCGCTCAGCGCCGGCGCATCAGACATGAGCGGCTGGCTTTTGATGGGGCTGCCGGGCGCCATGTTTGCAACAGGCCTGAGCGGTTCGTGGATTGTCATCGGACTCGTACTCGGCGCTTGGGCGAACTGGATATTTGTAGCGCCGCGTCTAAGGTCATACACCGAAGTAGCGGGCAATTCAATCACTATCCCTGCATTTTTAGAAAACCGTTTTCATGACAAATCAAAGATCCTGCGAATATTTTCCGGAGTCGTCATTATTACCTTTTTTACGTTTTATGTATCATCTGGAATGGTTTCCGGGGGCGTTTTATTTAACAGCATATTTAATTTGGATTACCATGCAGGGCTGTGGATCATTTCAGGCGTTGTCGTGGCCTACACGCTTTTCGGCGGGTTTTTGGCAGTCAGCTGGACGGACTTTGTCCAAGGCATCATTATGTTTGTCGCGTTAATTCTTGTTCCGATTGTGACGGTCATTCAGACGGGAGGACCTGGAGAAGCCTTCAGCGAGATCCAGTCGATCGATCCAAACCTCCTCAATATTTTTAAAGGTACGAGCGTCCTCGGCATCATCTCCTTGTTCTCATGGGGCCTCGGCTATTTTGGACAGCCTCATATTATCGTGCGCTTTATGGCGATATCCTCCATCAAGGAAACGAAGAAAGCGCGCCGGATCGGCATGGGTTGGATGATCTTTTCAAGTGCGGGCGCACTGCTGACCGGATTGCTCGGTATTGCGTATTACTCGAAGAACGGGCTTCACTTGGATGATCCGGAGACCATCTTCATTCAATTGGGTAACATCCTGTTTCACCCTCTAATCACAGGATTTTTAATCTCGGCGATTTTGGCAGCGGTTATGAGTACAATTTCCTCCCAGCTGCTTGTGACATCAAGTTCTCTAACTGAAGATTTATACAAAACACTATTTAAGCGCTCTGCATCTGATAAAGAACTCGTCTTTTTCGGACGGCTTTCGGTTTTGGTGGTTTCCATTGTCGGACTCTGTCTCGCCTGGACAAAAAACAATACGATTCTCGGTCTTGTCAGCTATGCTTGGGCGGGTTTCGGAGCGTCGTTCGGCCCCGTGGTCATCTTAAGTTTGTTTTGGAAGAGGATGACAAAATGGGGGGCGCTTGCCGGAATGGTTGCCGGAGCGCTTACCGTCATCATTTGGGCGGAAGCCGGGCTTTCCGATGTTCTTTATGAAGTGATTCCGGGCTTTGCCGCCAGCTTGCTGTTTGTGTTTGTCGTCAGTCTATTGACGTCAAAACCGGAGCAGCAGGTGCTTGATGAATTCGAGCAATACAAACAAACGCTGTAACGATGACGGAGATGGGGAACCATTCTCCGTCTCTCTTTTTATAGGCCTTCTCCCCCTTCTAACAGGGGATTGATCCCATTTTTTTAAAAGTCGCATATAAGTCTATACAAGAGTGTAAAGGAGAAGTATGATTAAGTTAAAAACGAGTAGGAGAAAGGATATGGAAGAGCTATTAGAACAAGTTGTTTCTCTTTCAAACATTAATGAGATCATTGACTTTATCAGCGGGGAGCTGAAAAAGCCGGTCATACTGGAAAGCGCAGATTTTTTCTTATTAGCTTACAACTCCTATTATATTAACCATTTTGATGCAGCAAACCAGCAAACGATTTTCTCCAAAAAATGTCCGCTGCCGATCTTTGAAAAGTTCGTCGAAGAAGGCATTATTGATCAATTGAAAACGATTCCGACTCCTTTTCGGGTAAAACAGATTGAAGAAATCGGCTTAAACCAGCGGGTTGTCGTCAGCGCCAAGCATAAAGACGAAATAATGGGCTATATCTGGGTGCAGGAGATTGAAGACAACCTGTCTGATGAAGAGCTTGATTTCTTATATCAAGCTTCCTTTCATGTCGGGAAGATCATTTATAAGAAAAAACGCCTCAAACAAGAAAAAGAAGAACAGGCGGAAGAGCTTTACAAAAAGGCAATTAACGATCAGTTTCAAACGGAAAAAGAGCTGAAGGCCGCCGCCGATAAAGCGAACGTCGTCCTGCCGGCCGTGTTTACCGTCATGGTGCTTCAAGTCGTTGACGGGGAGGATGAACTGCTCGAAGATCTAAAGGAAACGATCCGGTCTTATTTAAACCTGAAAGACAACATCAGTCACGTACTGGAGGATCATTCGAATATCGCAATCATTGTCGGCAGTGTGTCGCGCAAGCGTTCCGCGCTGGCCGCTGCCTCAGAACTGATCAACCGTCTGTTGACCCATCTGCGCTCGCAAATGCTGCCCCTTATTTTGATCGGGGTCGGCAATGAGTACAGCAGCCTGCTCTCCCTCGGCAAAAGCTACAGAGAGGCGCTCCAAGTGACGAAAGCAGCGGAGATCACGGGAAGCCAAGAACACATTCCCTATGAATATCAAAAGCTCGGGCTTTTCAAATATCTTGACCAAATCGCCGCAAAAAACGATCATCTGCAATATGTAAACCCGGACCTTCAGCTGCTGAAAGAAAAAGATAAAGAAAGCCACACCGAATTTTTAAGAACGCTTGAAATCTATCTCGTCAACAATTGCAAGGTCAAGCCATCCGCAGAACAGCTGTTTATCCACCAAAACACGCTCAACTACCGAATTAAACAAATATTGGAAATGACATCGATTGATCTCAATGATTTTAATACAAGATGTCAGTTGTTTATCGATTTAATGCTGATGAAGAAAGCAGGCTACAAATCGTAAACAGAAAAAGAAAAGCCGGTACATGAAGTGCCGGCTTTTAATATGTCCGATAAACGTAAGGATCTTTCGGCTCTTTTATTGCAGACCAATCCTTCACTTTCAGCACGGGAATTGTAGATTTGAAAGGCTGATAGTATTCGGAAGACAGCGTTCCTTTTACATGAAGCCACTGGTCGTCTTTAATATCCATATTTTCAGGGAACTCGACCAGCATGCCATAGACGCCGGAGTCGGCGATGCAATGAATGATGCCGAAGCGGAGGACAAACAGCTGTTTGTCACTGATCGCTTCCCCTTTAAAAGCAAAGCCGTCGAATTCGAGCGTTCGGTCAAGGAATTCTCCCGGATAATGATAGATCGTTTCCATGCCCTTCAAAAAATCATCATCTTTTAATGTAATATGCTGTTTTTCTTTATACTTTTTCAGCGCTTTATTCATCAATTCATCATACCCATCCTGGCCGTAGTAGATGCTTGTGTCGGGGCGCAGGTACTGGGTTTGGGCATAATGCTCCGGCTGTTCGATCGCTTTGAACGAGAAGCCCTTCGACTTGACGATATTGGAATCAAGCGTCGCTGCCGGCAGAAAAAGTCCGGTGCATAAAGGGAAGAAGAACACGAAATAAATGAACATTCTTTGCAGAAAAGGCTTATCTTTTTCATGATCGTGGTCATGGCCGCATCCGCATTCATGGTTACATCCTTTTTCATCCGAGCTTTTCATATAAATGTAGAATTGCACAGCTGTCAAAATGGCCAGAAGAATAATAGCGATGTATGAAAGGTAAGCGTATTTCATATTAATATATTTTGTCAGATTGCCGGATGCATGAAGATGAAAAAAGAAAAACGTAAACAACATTAAAATGAATGTGCGAAACATGTTCTCACCCCTTTACCAACAGTGATCCGGCTAAGACAATAACGGCGATGTAGGCGATTAAGACAAACACAAAGCGCTTTTTGAAGATGCCGAGCATCATCAGCAGATTTTTGATGTCCACCATCGCTCCGAATACGAGAAAGGCGATGAGGGAGCCGAGGGAAAACGTACTGCTGAAAGAAGAAGCGATAAAAGCGTCGACCTCTGAACAAAGGGACAGCACAAATGACAGCCCCATCATAACGAGGGAGGAAGATACATCATTCTGCCCGATCGCCAAAAGAGTCGATGTTTTAATATACGTCTGCATCGCTGCTGCGACAAATGCGCCGATGATCAAATATTTTCCGACTGAGAAAAACTCGTCAACTGCATGGCGGAGCGTCCCGCCGAGCTTTTGCAGGAAAGACTGGCTCTCATGGACATGGTGGTGATGTCCGTGCGTCCCGTTTTCGATCAGCTGATTCCCTTTAAATTGATAAGAGATGATCAGCCCGGCAATGAGAGACACCGCAATCGCCAACCCGCCCCGGTAGAACACGACATCCCATTTGTTTCCGAAAGCGATGAATGTCGAGAATAATACAATCGGATTGATGATCGGGGCCGTCAGCATGAAGGCGACCGCCGCATGAAGCGGCACTCCCTTTAAAAGCAGCCTGCGGGCAATCGGAACGATGCCGCACTCGCAAGCCGGAAACAATACCCCGGCAAATGTTCCTGACAAAACGGCGAGAAATCGGTTTTTCGGAATGATTTTCGCCATCATCTCCTCCGTCACAAACATTTGAATCAAACCTGATATAAAAACCCCGATCAAGACGAACGGAATCGCTTCTATTAATATACTGATAAATATTGAGTTCAGCTGCAGAAAGGATTGTGAAGCCACAAAAAAACCTCCGCGCAAATCCATATTTTTAGTTTCAATCTAGCATTATAACATAAATTGAAAAAAGCGGTTTTGTGTGGCGGGGGTCAGATAATGGGAGGCGCATGAGTAACAGAATCAATACACAGCCTTGAAAGGGAATGTTATGATAAGAATATTCAAAAAATGAAAAGAAGAGGGGAAAGAAAAGATGCAGCAGCCTTATGATATGCCGCTTGAACAGCTTTATCAGTATAAACCTGAACGGACGGCACCGGCCGATTTTAAAGAGTTCTGGAAGGGTTCATTGGAGGAATTGGCAAATGAAAAAGCGGGACCGCAGCTTGAACCGCATGAATATCCGGCTGACGGGGTAAAAGTCTACTGGCTTACATACAGAAGCATCGGGGGAGCGCGAATTAAAGGCTGGTACGCAGTACCCGACCGCCAAGGGCCTCATCCTGCGATCGTCAAATACCACGGCTATAACGCAAGCTATGACGGAGACATTCACGATATTGTCAATTGGGCTCTTCACGGCTATGCGGCATTCGGTATGCTGGTCCGCGGACAGAACAGCAGTGAAGATACAGAGATCTCTCATCACGGACATGTACCCGGCTGGATGACAAAAGGAATCCTCGATCCGAAAACATATTACTACAGAGGGGTCTATTTAGATGCCGTACGAGCAGTCGAAGTGGTCAGCGGTTTTGCTGAAGTCGATGAAAAGCGGATTGGGGTGATCGGGGCAAGCCAAGGAGGCGGGCTGGCCGTCGCGGTTTCGGCGCTGTCCGATATTCCAAAAGCAGCCGTGTCCGAATACCCTTATTTAAGCAATTTTCAACGAGCGATCGATACAGCGATCGACCAGCCATATCTCGAAATCAACTCCTTTTTCAGAAGAAACACCAGTCCGGATATTGAGCAGGCGGCCATGCATACCCTGTCTTATTTCGATGTCATGAACCTTGCCCAATTGGTCAAAGCGACCGTACTCATGTCGATCGGACTGGTTGACACCATCACTCCGCCATCCACCGTCTTTGCGGCTTACAATCACTTGGAAACGGATAAAGAAATAAAAGTGTACCGTTATTTTGGACACGAATACATCCCGCCGTTCCAAACCGAAAAGCTGGCGTTTCTGAGAAAGCATCTGAAATAAATAAAAGCGAACACCCGGTGAAGCCGGGTTTTTTTATGTCTTGATTTAAGAATATATCGTATTATAAGATGTAATTAGAGAGGGTGATGAAAGTGAATACGGAACAAACCATAGAAGTGATGAATCAGAACTGGACGGATATTTACTACCATCTGCACATGAAACATGATGATCAATTGTCTCACCAAGCGGTTCGGATGCTTCAGCATATCGAAAAAAACCGCTTTGTGACCATTGGCCATTTAGCAAGATTGTTGGATGTCTCTCATAATACGGCATCAGAACATGTGAAAAGACTAATACAAAAAGGGCTTGTACAGAAAAACAGGGACAGCAGCGATGAACGCAAAGTCTACGTCACGTTAACGCCTGAAGGTGAAGAAGCAGTGAAACGGCATACGAGACTTAATCCGAAAAAACTGCAAAAGGTGCTGGAGCAATTAAATGAGGAAGAAGTCGAAATGGTTAAAACAGCATTTTCCTTGTTAAGCCGGGAGGCAAAATCATGTTTTTAATAGTAAAAATCGGGGTTTCTGCAATATTGATTGCCATTATAACCGAGATTGCACGAAAATCGCCTGAAATGGGCGGAATGATTGCGGCTTTGCCGCTTGTCAGTCTGCTGAGTTTATTTTGGCTGAGTGTACAAGGGGAATCTTTAAAGCATTTAAGCCAATTTGCGAAAGGCGTGCTATGGGGGTTTCCAGCCACAGCGGTTCTTCTTTTGATCGTGGTTTTGAGTTTAAAAGCATCATTCCCGGTTATCATTTCTGTTGTATTTGGAATATGCGGATGGGGCGGGTGTTTAATGCTGCAAAAGGCTCTCATCCATGCAATATTCGGGTGAAAGGCGGGTTGTCCTTTGGTATAAGGAGCTGCCTGTGCTGCCGCACAAGCAGCCTAAGAAGGTCCGGCGGGGGGATGGAACGGAATAACATTCCGGTCCGAGTCTACCACGTATAAAGCCTGGAGTAGTAAATCATCCTCGCCGGAAAAGGAGCGTCCCGGTATGCTCCGTCCGGCGGGATGGATGTCGACAGAAATCGGAAATAATTGCTCCCGAGTATTTTTAAGTTTATCGGATAAGTCTGGACGGTTTCAGGAGCGAGTTCGTAGGAGAATGCTTGAGCTTTAGTTTGACTGATCATGAACTCTTGATATTCTCCATTTTGAAAGTAATATAAATAGCCCTTTAAACGATGCGCTTCCTGGTTGACCAAAGAGATATACAGACCTTCTCGGCCGGATTTTTCAACGGGGTTTCCTGCTTTGTCAGACAGGTAAATCAATCCCGTTTGAGATGCGCTTCCGCTGTATATTTGACAGTTAACGGGTTCAATATAAGCAGGGTGTGCCGGCAGCCGGTCAGGATGCGGAGCATGTGAAATCAATTCAAAATAGTAGGGCGCTACATAGTCGGCATCCCGATTCCATTTGCAATCGCACTCAGCCTTTGGATCGAACATGAAGGTCTGGGTGATGATATAAACGATATGTCTGCCCGCGGGCACATGCTGGAGCCTGATGTTGATTTCCTTGGACGAATGAGCGGGAACGATGAATGGAAAGGTTTGCGAGGGCCGGTCATTTCCTTCAAAGAAGACGGATATATGAATTCGGTCTTCCTCATTCGCATGGTTGCAGTAGACGTATGAGGCTTGGAAATGGCCAGATGAATCGGTTTGATAGCTTACTTTGTTTCTGTCGATCGTATAAAGGTTTTCTGCGTGAAAATGAGTTGATCTGAGGAAATGAATAATACCGCCTCCGTTTCACAGTATAGTAAGCCGCCGGAGTACCCGGCAGCTTCATATTATTTTTTGATATAAACCTCTGTCCGCTTTTCCAGGAAATCCTGGAGCAAAGCGATCCCCGAGCAAATGGCCCAGTAAATCAAGGCAACTAAAATGTACATCGTCATATAGTCGAATTCCCGTCCGCCGACGATTTTTGCCTGCTGAAACAATTCAGGCACGGTGATCATGGCGGCCAGGGAAGACGCTTTAACGAGATCAAGCATCACGTTCGCAAGAGGCGGGAGCGCAATCCTAACCGATTGAGGGACAATCACGTGGCGCATCGTCTGCCAGTAGGAGAATCCGACCGATTTTGCAGCGTCCCACTGCCCTCTGTCAACGGACGACAGGGCCGAGCGGATAATCTCGGCAATGTATGCGGCGCTGTTGATGCTGAAGCCGATTAAGGCAGCAGCCAAAGCCGTAAATTGGATTCCGATATAAGGAAAACCGAAATAAAGGATAAATAGTATGACAAGGATCGGAACGCCTCTCATAAACGAGATATAGATTCTTGCCGGCCAACGAAGCAAAGCGAGCCCGGACATGCGCCCAAGCGCGATGAAAAAACCGAGAATTAAACCGGCAAACATGCTCGCAAAAGAAATGAAAAGCGTATTCCATATGCCTTGCATCACATAAGGAAACGATTTCGCAGCCAATTCTGCATTAAAAATATACTCCCATTGAATAGAGCCCAATTTAAATCCCTCTATTTATTCACATCGACATCGATATAGTCGATATCCTGCTTTTTCGAAACATCGGCACCGCCGAAAAACTTTTTCGAAATCTTTTTGATTGTGCCGTCCTTCAGCATTTCATCAATCGTTTTGTCGAATTGTTTTTTAAGTTCAGTGTTTCCTTTTTTCATGATCATGCCTTGCTGATGCGGATAGTATTTAAGATCGGGATGAATTGTCAGATCCAGATCAGGCATTGCGGCGAGCGCGAGCTTTTGAAGGTAGTAGTCGTTTAAGATGACGTCGGTTCTTCCATTCGCTACATCCTTTAAAAATTGATCATTTGTCGCGTTGTCGTAAATGACTTCCTCTGCTCCGTATTTGCGTGCGATATCCATGTAAACTGTCGTAGCTGCACCAGCGGCTTTCTTTCCTTTTAAGTCCTCAAGCGTGTGGATGCCTGATAAGTCTTTTTTGCGGACGATAGCCGTTCCGAATGAATATTTATAAGGCGTAGAGAACAAAAACTTTTCTTTGCGGTCGTCTGTCATCGTAATATCGTTGGCGGCAGCGTCTACTTGTCCGCTCCCCACCGCAGTCAGCATGCCGTCAAAGCCCATTTCTTTAAATTCGACATCCAGGTCGAGCCGTTCAGCCGCTTCACGGATGACTTCAACTTCGTAGCCGGTCAGCTTGTCCTTGCCGGAATCAGTGTCATGATATGAAGTGGGGTAAAGGGTTCCTGAAGTCGCTACCACGATCTTCCCTTTTTCCTTTATCTCATCCCAGGCCGTTTTTTTGTTTTCAGCCTTATTTTGAGCTGTGCTGCATGCAGCTGTTATAAGAGCAAGCGCCAACACAGTTATCAACAATGTAATGCGCTTATACGTATGCAATTTATTCACTTAAAACAATCCTCCTATTCCTTTAGTCAAGTAAACCATAGCACTGAAGTAGGGATTAGGCAATAAGATAATTAGTATTGGGAAAAAATAAAATGATTGATTGTGCAACCTGCTTTACTTTTTAAGGTGAAAGATGGAATCATAAAGGTATTGGCAAATTGAAACATAAGGAGGATAAGAAAGATGAAAAATATTTTAATCATCAACGGGCATGAAGCCTATCCCCATGCAAGAGGACAGCTCAATCACACTATTTTTACAGCGATGGCGGACAAGCTGAGCGAAAAATATGAAGTGAAAAAAACAGTGGTGGCAGACGGCTATCAAATCCCGGAGGAACACGAGAAATTCAAGTGGGCTGATGCCGTTATTTATCAGACGCCTGTTTACTGGTTCAGCGTTCCTGCTTTATTTAAAAAATATATTGATGAAATTTATGAGTACGGGCTTTTTTATCAAGGGTCTGAAGACTACGGAAGAGGCGGACTGTTTACCGATAAAAAGTATATGTTTTCAACCACATGGAACGCGCCGAAGGATGTATTCTCCAAGGCGGGGACATTCTTCGAAGGTAAAAGCCTTGATGAAGCGCTGTTTCATTTGCACAAAATGCAGGAATTCATCGGCATGAAGCCTTTAAAAACATTCTCTGTCCATGATGTAATCAGCAATCCGCAAGTGGATCAATATTTAGCTGATCTGGACGCCCATTTAAAAGAAGTATTTTCGATTTAAGTAAAGAGGTTTGTGCACAAGCGCAGACCTCTTTTTTTCGTTACCCTCCAAGAAAACGTGATACAGTTGAGTAAAAGCAAAGCAGGGGGTGTCCGCATGTTTTTAAAAAAGCTGACTTTACTTCGGGAAGGAGTTCCTTCTTATGCAAAATATCCATTTTCAATTCCTGCTATTCAACATTTAAAAGAACTGACGTTTCAAAAAAACGTAACATTTTTTGTCGGGGAAAACGGATCGGGCAAATCGACGCTGCTTGAAGCAATCGCAGATAAATGCGAATTTAACACAGCCGGCGGGGGAAGAAATAACACATATGAAGTGTACGGCTCCGGATCGGCTCTTGGAGACTATATCAGATTGTCGTGGCTTCCCAAAGTAACAAACGGCTTTTTTCTGCGCGCTGAATCTTTCTATCATTTTGCCACTCATATTGATGAAGTGGATATCACGGGATTTCGAAGCTACGGAGGCAGATCTCTTCACGAGCAGTCGCACGGCGAATCTTTTTTATCGCTTTTCAAGCATCGTTTTAAAGAAAAGGGGATTTATCTTCTAGATGAGCCTGAAGCGGCCTTATCTCCGGCAAGACAGCTGGCATTCTTGAAAATCATTCATGATTTGACGAAATCCAGCCAGGCTCAGTTTATCATCGCTTCCCACTCCCCCATTTTATTAGGGTATCCGGAAGCCGAAATCTTTAGTTTTGATGGTGAACAAATCGCTGAAGTGAACTATGAGGATACGGATCATTACACTTTAACCAAGTATTTTCTTCAGCACCGGGAAAAGCTTTTGGCGGAGCTGTTTTTAGATGACGTTTGATCTGAAACGCGTTTCATAGGATATGATAAGGAGCATCCGGATCAAAATATGAAACAGGAGTTGAGCTATATGATTCATCAGCGACTACGCCCATTTCCAGATCATTTCCTATGGGGATCAGCATCTGCAGCCTACCAGATCGAAGGAGCCTGGAATGAAGACGGCAAGGGGCTTTCGGTTTGGGATGTGTTCACAAAGATTCCCGGAAAAACGTTTAAAGGAAGCAATGGAGACATTGCGGTCGACCATTACCACCGTTTTAAAGAAGATGTTGCTTTAATGGCTGAGATGGGGTTAAAAGCATACCGCTTTTCAGTCAGCTGGCCGAGGATTTTTCCGCAGGGCAGGGGAGAAGCCAATGAAGCGGGTTTGAGATTTTACGATGACTTGATTAATGAGCTCCTTGCTCATGATATTGAACCTGTTTTGACGCTTTATCATTGGGATCTTCCCCAGGCTTTAATGGATGAATACGGCGGCTTTGAATCCAGAAGAATTATAGAGGATTTCAATGCGTATTGCGTTACGCTCTATAAGCGGTATGGAGGCAGGGTTAAATATTGGGTGTCCCTTAACGAGCAAAATTACAACTTTAATCACGGCTTTATCACAGCGATGCATCCCCCGGGTGTGAAGGATAGAAAACGCTTCTATGAGGCTAACCATATTGCATTTCTAGCGAATGCAAAGGCAATCGATTCTTTTCGCCGGTATGTTCCCGATGGAAAAATCGGACCGAGTTTTGCTTATTCGCCTGCATATCCCCTCTCCAGCCGTCCGGATGATATCCTCGCCTTCGAGAATGCCGAGGAATTTACAAACTATTGGTGGCTTGATATGTACTGCCGGGGAACATATCCGGACATCCCTTTAAAGTATCTGAAGGAAAAAGGCTGGGCGCCGACAATTGAAGATGGGGATATGGAGCTTTTAGCAAAAGGAAAACCCGATTTTGTCGGTGTGAATTATTATCAAACCATCACATATGAAATGAATCCTCTTGACGGGGTATCGGAAGGAAAGATGAATACGACCGGCCAAAAGGGAAGCAATCAGGAAACAGGCATGCCGGGTTTATACAAAACAAAAAGGAACCCTCATCTTGAGACATCGAATTGGGATTGGGCCATTGACCCGATCGGTCTAAGAATCGGACTTCGCAGGATTTCCAGCCGCTATGGGCTTCCGCTTTTCATAACGGAAAACGGGCTGGGGGAATTCGATAAGGTTGAAAATGACGGCACGATTCATGATGACTACAGAATTGCCTACTTGCGTGCGCACCTTGAACAATGCAGACAGGCTTTAAACGACGGAGTCGATTTAATCGGCTACTGCAGCTGGTCATTTACAGATTTATTGAGCTGGCTGAACGGCTACCAGAAAAGATACGGTTTCGTTTATATTAACCGTGATGAAGAGAATGTAAAGGACTTGAAGAGAATTAAAAAAGACAGCTTTTACTGGTACCAAAACGTCATTCAGACAAACGGGGAAGAGCTTTAGGAGGGGCGCCGGATGAAACCGGCGCCTTTATCCGTTGTTCAAGCCTGTTTAAAATCGAGAAGATAGGTGATCTGTGCAGTGCCGCTGTGATCAGGCATTATTGTATAGCATGTCAGCTGATAGGCGCCTTGCGGAATATCGCATGTCAATTTCTTGGATAGGACGCTTGCAATTTCTACCCCGTCATAAAGCACTTCGAAAGGAACGGTGACGCGCCTGTTGAAGGAGGGCACCTGTTTTTGGGCATTCAAACGGACTTCTACTGAAGATGCCGTGTTTTCGAGAGCTTCAAACGAGACCGCGTGCTCTCCCGTTGTATATCCTCTTTTAATATCCTCGTCTGTCCAATCCATAACGGGCGGCTTTCCGCCTTTCTGATAAACGGTAAACTGATGGTATGACATCGTCATTTCTTGTGCTTCCCACTTTTTGATCAAAGACCGTACCCCCAGTGTTAATTAATCTTGAAAAGTACTTTCGTCCCGTCCGGATAATCGCTTACCTGATTGCCCACCCAAGATCCTGCTCCACGGTTATCAGACGGGCTGATATACTCGACAGAAGCACCTGTTCCGCCTTCTTCGCACATGGCCATCGGCCACTCGTCGCGGTCATAGCCTGATTTGGAAGGAACATCTTTCAATGAATCCTTTCGGCGTTCGGCGGCTCCGTCCCTGTCGATCGTACAGATTTCGGAGTGCCCTTTTTTGATAGCCTTTCGAATGTGTGCGCCTGTTTCAGGATAGCGGTCCGAAGGAAAAATCAGCACTTCATCGTAGTTTGAGCCGTTTTGCCGGCCCGAAGGCTGGTGTTCTGAAGTGAAAAAGTCGCCAGATACAATACCGATGATCACGACGGCGACGGCGAGCAAGGTGATCAGCAAAGATTTAATCTTGTCCATTCTTGTTGTCCTGCTTTCTTATGTTAAATCATTCGGCCGCAGTGGACCGGAAGTAAATACAACTTTATTATCGTAAAAATGATTTGAGAAATAAAGGGGAGATTAATAAGTTTTTCCTCTTGAAATGCTGAGTTTCCGTCTATCAAATCGCTTTTTTTAAAATTTTGCCGGTCGTTTAGAAAGTTTTAGAGGTTCAAAATTTAAATTTTTCATATGAAAGAAAAACTTTCAGGCCCCCTTTATCAAGCCTTTCTGCGCGAATGATATGAAATACAAGACAGAAAAGGAGCTGATCGAGTTGCTTCGCAAGCTATTGAAGGCACTTCAAAACGGCAAAAACCGACGATACAGCAGCAGCGATTACGGACGGAAATCATACAAAAAGTACAGCAGCAGCGATTATAAAAGAAAAGGGTACGGTCATCGCCATTACAAAAGAAAGCACAAGAAATTTTTCGGCAGCAGCTAAATCACGTGAAAACATTGATAAGATGGCTGTTTGACCGCCCGCTCAAAAAAGGAACCGTCTTGGAGGGGAGATATCGAATCAACCGTGTGCTCGGGATGGGCAACTACGGCATCACATATCTTGCCGAAGAACTTGGAAGATCCGGTTTCCGCGTCATCAAGCAGCAGAGAAAAACAAAAGCATGGACATCAGCCGGCCGGCGGTCTTTCAACCGCGAGGCTGAAATTTTGCGGGAATTGGATCTGCCTGCCGCGCCCCGTCTATATGAGGTGCTTCGAGCGGCCGGCGAGCGGTTTATCGTAATGGAGTATATTGAAGGAAAAACGTTTGAAGATTTGCTCTTTTATGATGGGCGTGTCTTTGATGAACAGCAAACGATCAGCATATTGAAGGAGGTGCTTCACAGCGTTTCACTTCTTCACAGCCGGGGGATTATTCACCGGGACTTGAGGATCCCAAATTTGATTGTGAATCGAGGAACGATCCGCATCATAGATTTCGGACTGGCATGCCGCCTGACTGAGAGAGAACGCGTTGATAACCGGCACCCGGAAAAAAAGCTGATGCGTGCAGTTTCAGTCAAAAGTGACTTTTATGCGTTAGGGCATTTTGCATTGTTTCTCCTGTACTCCGGTTTTACCCCGTCCGACGAGGAAGAAAAATGCTGGGAAGAAGAGCTCAGCATATCGTCTGGGCTTAAATCTGTTCTGCGGAAGATGCTGCAGATTGATCTCCCGTATGAGCGTGCAGAAGACATTATCGGCGATTTGATTTCCTGTACGGCGGAAAAGAAGAAGCTGCCGTTTTAACGGCAGCCCTTTTTCCCTGCTATTTCATTTTGACTTCACCGATGAGCTGATGCAAATCTTCAGCCAGTTTGGAGAGTTCATTTGCAGAGGCGGTGACTTCTTCCATAGCCGCAAACTGCTCTTCTGTCAGACCTGCGACTTGTTGTGAATAATCAGATGTTTCCTGAACTTCTTTTGAGATTGCTGTAAATGATGTTGTGATGTTTTGAATGCTTTGCGATATATGCCGGGCGTCGGAAGACAAGTCGGAAATTCTTACGCTGAACTCTTCCATTAAGCCGTCAATAGATTCAAATGTCCTTTTGTTCTTTTCGATCATTTTGACGCCGTTGACCGCTTCCGTTTTCACTGTCATGATTGAATCGGTTGTGGTTGCGATTTCTGATTGAATCCCTGAAATGAGGTGGGAGATCTGATTGGCTGATTGCTGCGACTGTTCGGCAAGACGGCGAACTTCTTCCGCAACGACGGCGAATCCTTTTCCGTGTTCTCCTGCTCTTGCAGCTTCTATTGAAGCGTTCAAAGCGAGCAGGTTGGTTTGATCGGCAATCTCCGTGATCGCTTTTGAAATGCTGCCGATTTCATATGATCTTGTATTTTAAGCATTTCAATGATTTCTCCGCTTTCATGGACCGATTGATGCATCGTGTGAATTTGCCGCATCGTTTCGGAGATATCTTTTGCCCCCTGTTTTGCTTTTTTGCGGGCGTATTGGCTCTTTTCATTCAGGATCGCAGCGTTTTCTGATATGTTTTGAATATCGGCGGAAACTTGTTCAACGGCTTGTTTGCTGCCTGCTATCCCCGATGTCTGCATTTCCGATGAACTTGCGATATGCTGGACGGCTTCGGTGATTTTCTCAGAAGCGAGGCTTGTTTCTTCAGCTCCAGATGTCAGCTGATCAGAAGCGGCAGCTACACTGTGCGACGACTGTGAAATTTTTTGCATCAGCCGGTTTAGGCTGTCATTCATTTGATTGAAATGATGTGACAAGTCGCCCAGTTCATCTGTCGAATCATCCTGGATCTCGGTTGTCAAATTGCCGCTGCCTGCCTGTTCAAAAGCATGAGTCAGCATTCTGAGCCTTCCGCCTATCCTTTTGGTGAAAATGAGGACAAGCAAAATGGAGATGATGATTGAAGCAGTCAGAACGATAGCAAAAATTTTCAGGAACGATTGAAGAGTGCTTGTGATCATATCCTGGTCGGCCCCTGTATAAAAGATGCCGATAACTTCACCGCTCTTGTCTTTGATCGGCATATATGCCGTTTGATATGTTTTTCCCGCTACATCTGCTTTTCCATAAAAGTTTTTTCCTTCTTTTAAAACCGCATTTGCTACCTCCGAAGACACTTTCGTTCCGACAGCGCGTTTTCCGTCTACCGTCACATTTGTAGATACGCGCGTGTCATATTGAAAGATGGTGACAGTGTCTTTCGTATCATTGCCGATTTGGTCGACGAGTTCTTCATTTCCGTTGATAAGGGTCGAACCTTTGTAGAGCCTGTCTTCTTTGACTTCCCAATCACCTTCAAGAGATTCATTCAAATAACGGTAGCTCAATTTCAAATCGCTTTTGGCTTTCTCTGTCGCCATCTGTTCTAACTCTTTTGAAAGCTCTTTGATAATGAAAATCCCGAGTACTGACGAAAAGATCAGAATAACGGCTAACACGAGAAGATTAATTTTCGTCCCCAATTTCAGCTTAAATCGCTTTCATGTTTCACCTGTATACAATATCGGTTAAAACGGAGGCGTGTTGACAAAATGAAAAAGAAAACCCCGCTTGTGAAAACGGGGTTTTGGACAATCTGAAAGCCTAAAGTTCCTCTGCTTTTTCGGCTTTTCCTGTTTCATACTGTTTTTGTTTATTTGCGATGTAGCTTCTTGCCTCTTGATGCATGCGATGTTTCATTTTATAGACTTCACTGTTTTGATAGATATGTGAATTGTAGTTTAACGGAGACGCATTTTTCCCTTTTCCTGTTGCGTCGATTAAGGCGGAATAGTCGGTCTGGATCATTTGCTGAATATGTTCAGAGGCCGAGTATTCTCTTTTGAGCAGTCCATCAAGATCTTCGACAGCCTTGATTGTGTCTTTTCTGTTTTGGTTTGCAGCGTCAAGCTGCTGTTTGATTTCATCGGATGAGAACGGCTGTAGCGATATTAAATCATCTATCTGTCCTAAAATATTCGACAGCTCTTGCTGCTGTGCGGAGACCATGTTTTGAGAGTGAATGTGGACATTTGCAAGCTCCTGTTCAAGAAATTGAACATCAACGAACGTATCCTCTGAAAGTCCGGCATTTTCGGCAGCAGAAGATACACCATTCAGAAACTGAATCTGCATATCGGTTAAATCCAGCCAGCCGTCTACGACTCCTGATAGGTCTCTGTAAAACGCTTTAATGGCATCGGCGCCTTTTCCTTGAAACTCATCAAGTTCTGCGACGCTGTTTAACGCTTTTTTTAAGCTGACGAGCTGTTCTCTCAAATTTTTATATTCATCAGATCTTTGCTTCATAGCTGAAATTAGGGTTTCCGCTTCGTAGACTTTCATTGGAAATCTGCCCTTCCTGCGACTTATATAGTACAGAGTGTACCACTTTGCCACAGGGAATTGGGCAATAAATCCTGAATATCCATGAAAATGAATCTTTATGATCAAATCTGCGAGACGTTTAGGTTTTTTGTCGCAACAGATGATCTTTGCTTTAGTAGTTAATTAGTCCTCTTTATGACAGGAATGTGTCGATGGACCGAAGAAAAGCTGAACACCAAAAATGTGAAATACTGTGAACAACACAATTGAAAATGTGATTTTATGGTATCTTAAAATAAAATATTAAACAAAAAAGACTTGGAATATTGTAATTAAACATAATTGACTACTTTCTCATGCTTGATTAGTATGATAGTAAAATATTTTAAAAAAAGGATATTTTTAAAAGGGGAGATCGGGATTGAATGAAGAAGGTTACCGGCTTGGAATTGATATTGGAGGAACTTTTACCGATCTTACATTGTTAAATCCGGCGGACGGAAGCATGACCGCAGTTAAAACGCCGACCGTTCCCGAAGATCCGGCCCGAGGAATCATCAACGGCTTGGCTCTCTTGAAAACTCGGGGTGTCCAGCCTTCAGAAATTCATCACTTTGTACACGGCATGACAATCGGTTTGAACACATTATTACAACGCAAAGGGGCTGATATTGCTTTATTCGTAACCGAAGGTTTCCGTGATATTCTTTCGCTTCAGCGTCTCCGGCTTCCGGTACCCTACGATTTTAGATCTAGAATGCCGGAGCCCCTCATTCCTCGGAAAAACGTGTTTCCCATTCAAGAAAGAATGCTTTATGACGGCTCTGAAAAGCTGCCGCTTCATATGGAAGATATCGATGAGGCGGTTGGACAAGCTTTAAGAAAAGGCTTAAAAGGAATCGTTGTTTCTTTTTTGCACAGCTATCGGAATCCGCTCCATGAACGCCAGGCTGCCGAACGGATCAGGCAAATAGCGCCCGAGCTTGAGGTGGCAACGTCTGCGGAGCTTTGGCCGCAAATGAGAGAATACGAACGAACGGTTATGTCCGTCGCGAATCTATACATCAAACCGAATATCCATCACTACTTTGGAACGCTGAAAGAGAGGCTTGTCCAGGAAGGAATATCGGCGCAGCCGTTTATCACCCAGTCCAACGGAGGACTGATGGACATTGAATCGGCTGCCGAGGCACCTGTCAAAACGCTTTTTTCCGGACCGGCAGCGGGGGTCATAGGATCCATCAGAACGGCGGAAGCCGCCGGCGAGGCCAATATCATCACCTTTGATGTCGGAGGAACCAGCGCAGATATTTCGATTGTTGAAAAAGGAGAGCCGACCTTTACCCAGTCAAATCAAATCTCGGGATTTCCGATTGCGATTCCATCTGTAGCAATGTATTCGATCGGTGCCGGCGGAGGATCGGTGGCATGGATTGACAGCGGCGGTCTCTTGAAAGTAGGGCCGGAGTCAGTTGGCTCTGATCCGGGGCCGGCCTGTTACGGAAAAGGAACAAAGGCCGCACTTACAGATGCGTTTCTTATATGTCATTATTTAAACCCAAACAGGTTTGCAGCAGGAAATATGAAACTGTACCGGGAAAGAGCCGAAAAAGCGCTCCTCCCGGTTGCCGAGTATTTAGGCACAGATGTGGAGCAAGCCGCGGATAAGATGATTCAAGTTGCGCTTGCCAATATGTACACGGAACTAAGCAATGTCATGGAGCAACACGGGTTTGACCCGCGTGAATTCAGCCTTATGGCTTTTGGAGGCGCAGGCCCGGTTACTGCTAATTTTTTGGCTGAGGAAATTCAGGCCAAAAATGTGCTGATCCCGCCGCATCCGGGAACTCTATCGGCTTTGGGCGCACTGACGGCTGATTTTATCTACGATGCTGTATGTTCAAGACAGGTGCTGCTTGAGCAAATAAAAACGGCTGAGTTAAAAGTGGAGTTTATGAGGCTGCAAGAACAGGCGGAAACATGGCTGCGGAAACAACGGGCGGACATGGTGACTGAAGCCTCTCTTCTTTACTTGCTTGATGCCCGTTATAAAGGTCAGGCGTATGAAATTGAGCTCCCTGTTTCACCGGAATGGCTGGAAGGCGAAAGTACGAGTGAAATCGCAGACTCCTTTCATCTCTTACATGGGAAGCAATATGGACACAGCGATGGGAAAGCAAGCATTGAATTGATGAATATGCGCGTCCGCATTATAGGCAAGACGCCGAAACCGCCAGGCGGAAAAGGATGTCAAAGTAATCTGCCCGAAGCTGAACCTGTCAGCCAAAGAAAGATCATCATGAAAGGCGGTACATATCAAGCCTCCGTATACCGCCGTCCAGATTTAAGGAGCGGGCAGAGAATAAATGGGCCGGCCATTGTTGAGCAGGACGATACAACGACGCTGATTTTGCCAAATTGGAGCGGGAAAACCGATCATGCCGGAAATTTGATCATTGAACGGAAGGAGAGCTGACCATGCGCACAGATCCTGCCCGGCTGGAAATGATGAGAAGCTACTTTAACGCGATAGCCGCGGGAATGGGGCACGTTATTGAACGGACGTCCTTTACCACATTTGTAAAAGAATCGGCTGATTTCGCTACTGCGCTTGCGACGCCGGAAGGGGAGTTTTTCGTTTATCCGAAAACAATCGGCGTCACGATTTTTTTAGGGCTTTCATTAAAACGGGTCATCGAAGAAAGCGGCCCATTTGAACCGGGAGATATTATCCTCACAAACGATCCTTATACAACGGACGGATTGGCGACCCACTTGCCTGATATTCATGTGGTGAAGCCGATTTTCTTGGAGGGCGAGATAATCAGTTACGCGTGGTGCTTTGTCCATTGCAGCGATGTCGGCGGCCTTGTCCCGGCAAGCATTTCGCCGACCGCGACAGACATCCATCAGGAAGGCCTGAGAATACCGCCGGCAAGGATTTACAAAAAGGGGAGAGAAAATCGCGATATATTGAAGGTTTTGCGGGCAAACAGCAGGGTTCCCGACTTAAATGAAGGGGATATTCATGCGATGGTGGCCGCGGTCAATACGGCGGAGAATCGATTGACAGAAATGGTCGGAAAGTTTGGAAAAGAAGCGGTCCAACAAGGAATGGATGATTTGCTCGAACAAGCCGCGATGAGAGCCGGACGGGTAATCAGCAGGATTCCGGAAGGTTCATACAGTTTTTCAGATTATCTTGATGACGATATGATTTCTGACGTTCCGATCCGCTTGGCTGTTACGGCAAACGTCTCGGGAGGGGAGATCACATTGGACTTTTCAGACTGTGATCCTCAGGTGAAGACAGCATTTAACCTTGTCACTAATGGAAGCAAACATTCATTTCTATATAAGGGCCTGATCAACTATATCATAAGTGAAGACCCGTATATTCCGATTAACGGGGGGCTGACACGGCCGATCCAAGTTATCGCTCCAAAGGGTACGCTGGTTCATCCGGAATATCCTGCGGCGGTCGGCATTCGTCATTCGATCACGATGAGACTTTATAATGCTGTACTGGGCGCTTTGGCAAAGGCGCTTCCGAAAGCCGTGCCTGCAGCAGGCGCCGGTCAGTCAGCGATTGTCGTACTGTCGGTTCCCGATGAATCAACTGGCAGCAGGAAGATGTCGGTGGTCGAACCGATGGGAGGCGGAGGAGGCGGCCAGCATGACATGGACGGAGCAGATGGAATTGACCATGCCTCCGGATTTTTGAAAAATACGCCGATTGAAAGCCTTGAACAGCACATCGACATCCATGTTCGCCGCTATGAATTGATCAAAAATACAGCCGGAGCCGGTTTTCACAGGGGAGGCCATGCAATCGAGCTGGAGTTTGAAGCGGCGGCACCAGAATCAATTGTGACCGCAAGAGGGATGGAGAGGATGCGTTTTCATCCGTGGGGGCTCGCCGGGGGAACGGCAGGAGCGCTCGGGCGGGTGCGCCTTTATCCGGATCAGCCTCAGGAGAAAACGATGTCGAAGATCGATGTTCTAAAGCTCAATAAAGGGGATGTTATCAGCATTCATTCACCAGGCGGCGGAGGCTGGGGAAATCCCTTCCGCCGGGAAGCTGAATCGATTTTAGGAGAAGTTGAAGCGGGCTTGCTGAGCCCGGAAGCGGCATATCATCAATACGGCGTTGCTGTAAAAGAAAACGGCGCTGGCTCCTTCATTATTGATCTGGAAGAAACAGCTGAAATCAGAAAAAAGAAAGCAGGCGAACATCGGAAACAATGGGATTTCGGAATCGCCAGAGAAGAATACGAACGGTGCTGGACAGAAGAAGCCAGCAGCACATTGGCCCGGCTTCTGCGACAGCTTCCGGCTCATCAAAGGTCACATGTTAAACATTTAGTCCACCGTTATTTCTCAAAAGAACATAACGGTCCGATCAGTAAAAGCGAAGTTGCGGCCGCTGTGGAAAAACTGGCTGGAAAAAATAACACGGGAATGGTGAGATGACAATGAAAAGTAAAATTTCTGCTTTATTTATTCTGTCTCTTGCAGCGGTGCTCCTCCTTTCGGGATGCGGCGGAAACGGAAGTCAGGAAAGCAAACAATCAGATACAGTCGTTATCGGCGTCTATGGGGGCGATTGGGAAAAACATATCAAGCCGAGCCTCGAATCTTTTGAAAAAGAAACAGGACTGAAGGTCAAAGTTGTCGCAGGGACAGACTCTGAGTGGTTCACAAAACTCAAGGCATCGAATGGCAGAAATGCTCCCTATGATCTCTTAATTCTGCAGCCGGACACGATTCACAGAGCGCAGTCGGCGGGATTGCTGGCACCGATCGATCAGGAAAAGGTTCCGAATGTCCGCGATCTGTACCACTCTGTTCAGAAACGCTTCACCGATGATGGAAAGCAGTATGCGGCCGGTTTCAGTATGGGACAGCTTGGAATTGTCTACCGAAAGGATCTTGTACCACAGGAGCCTAAGCGCTGGACGGATCTTTGGAACAGCAGCTATAAAGGTCATGTCGCCATATCATCGCCGGCTTATTCGGCGGGGCTTCAGTTTTTTGTAGGATTAATCAATGCCCAGGGCGGCCTGGAGTCAAACGGGAAAGACGTGGATAAAGCGTTCAACAGCTTGGCTGATTTAAAGAACAACATAACGGCCTATCCCGATAATCCAGGCTCGATACAAACGCTTCTGGAACGTGGGGATGCATGGGTTGTTCCGTTTTGGGACGGCCGCGCTTTTTCTTTGCAGGATGCAGGTCTTGACCTGGGATTTGCATATCCCGAGGAAGGTGCAGTCGCAGCAGTTGCAAGCTGGGCTTTAATGAAAGGAAGTCCTAATCAGGATAATGCGTACAAGCTGTTAAATCATCTGCTCAGTCCAGAAGTGCAAGGAGATTTTGCCGATAGAACGTTTTACGGCATGGCCAATAAAAAAGTGAAATACAGCGATAAATTAAAAGGGAAGATCAAAGTAGGGGAGGATTATTACAGGAATTTAAAATGGGTTGACTATGAAGTCGCGGCAAAAGATCTAGGCGATTGGACAAATCGCTGGAATCAAGTACTTGGCGGAAAATAGGTGACAAACATGAGCGCAATTCAGATTAGGCATGTCAGCCGGCATTTCGGAAACACCATCGCATTGGAAGACGTACAGCTTGAAGTCAAAGAAGGGGAGTTTTTCTCCCTCCTTGGTCCGAGCGGCTGCGGAAAGTCAACGCTCCTGAATATTATTGCCGGGTTCCTTGAACCGACGTCAGGTTTTGTATATATAGGAGGACGAGATGTAACTGATTTGCCGCCATACGACCGACATATCGGAATGGTTTTTCAGGATTATGCTTTATTCCCGCACCTCAGCGTTTTTGACAATGTTGCATACGGCTTGAAAGTCCGAAAATGGCCCCGCCGCAAGATTGAAGAACGGGTGATGGAATGCCTCGCTCTTGTCAGGCTTGAAGCGTTTGCTAATCGCATGCCCCATCAGCTGAGCGGGGGTCAGCAGCAGCGGGTGGCGATTGCCCGGGCATTGGCCGTTCAGCCGTCTGTGCTTTTGCTAGACGAGCCGCTGAGCAACCTGGATGCGAAACTTCGAAAAGAAATGCAGACGGAGCTGCGCAGCATCCAAAAGCGCGTCGGCATTACAACGATTTTAGTGACGCACGACCAGGAGGAGGCTTTAAGCTTATCGGACAGGATTGGAATTCTCGGATGCGGGAGGCTTCAGCAGCTCGGCACTCCGTTGGACGTGTACCGCACGCCTGCCAATCAATTTGTGGCCGAATTTATCGGACAGGTCAATTTACTGAAAGCGCGTGCGTCGAAGATACAGCCTTCATCGGGCGGCTATGGATACGAAACGGTCGATTTCGAAGTGTATGAAGGCGTTCCGCTGACATTTGAAATCAACCAGGAACTCTCAAAAAAAACTTCTGTATTGTTCATGGTGCGGCCTGAGAGGATCTCAGTCTCCTTCGAGAAGCAAAAGAACAGGCTGATTGAAATGCCTGCAACAATTACCGAAGTCAGTTACGCCGGGCATGATCTCAGGCTGAAAGCCGCTGTTTTCAAAGGAGAATGGATCATTCAGGCGCCCGATCCTCAATTCCCTAGATTGCCGAAGGCGGGAGATCAAGTGTATCTTTCTTTGGAGCCGGGCGATTTTGTTCCGCTGGATGTTAAGGAGGATGCAGATGAGGGCTGTTGAACAAAAACGGTTTTATTGGTTTTTGCTAGTTCCTGTCCTTTTATTTCTCGGTGTTTTTCTTGTTTTGCCGCTTGTTCTGCTGCTGTTATTAAGTTTCAGAGACGTGGACGCTATGATGAATACGCTCGATACGTATAGTTTTTCTCAATATGTCGAGGTGTTCTCTTCAGACGTTTATTTGAAAACAATCGGTATAACAATTTGGACGGCGTTGAAGACCACTGTTTTATGCCTTGTGATGGCGTATCCGGCGGCATATTTACTCGTTAAGGCGCCAACCGGCAGGCTGCGGGCTTTGTTTTACATTTTGCTTGTTTCCCCTTTATTGACCAGTGTTGTCATTCGGACGTTTTCCTGGATTGTGCTGCTTTCGCAAAACGGGATCGTCAACGAGGCGCTTATCAGTATGAAGATGATTGAAAAGCCCCTGCCGCTTTTATGGAATATGAACGCAGTCATCATTGCATATGTCCAGGTTATGCTGCCGTTTGCAGTACTGCCGCTTGCCAGTTCTTTAAGCGAAGTGAAACCTGATCTTAAATTTGCTTCGATGAGCCTTGGAGCGGGCAGGCTGCGGACATTTTTTTTCGTTACCTTGCCGATGACGGTTCCGGGATTGCTGACAGGAGCAATGATCGTGTTTTCGCTTTCTGCCGGAAGCTATATTACGCCTCTTCTCGTCGGGGGAAGGATGCAGCCGCTCCTGCCGTTGTCCATCTATCAGCAGGTCATGCAAGTCTTTCATCTTCCTCTTGCAGCCGCAATGTCGATTACTTTATTAGCCGTTGTCAGCGTGGTTATTGGAATCCTTGGCATTTTCCAAAAGCGTTGGGAGGCGAGAATAAATGGGTAGGCGATTGCGACGTATGCGCAGGGGAAAATGGATTGATGCGTGTGTTTGGACAGCGGGTTTATTGGTATACTTCTTTTTGGCGCTGCCCGTCTTCGTGATCATACTGTCGGCATTCAGCCCGGACGAATATCCGAAGTTCCCGCCATCAGGCATCTCGCTGCGCTGGTTTGCCGGAGTTTTCAGCAGCAGCGGCTGGATGGAATCGATTTGGGTCAGCTTTATGCTGCTTCTCGTTGTAACGCCTCTTGCGGTGATCCTTGGAACAGTTGCAGCCTATGCATTGGCGCGGCTGAACTTTCCGGGAAAACAGGCGATTCAGGCTTTTGTTTTATCGCCGTTGATGATTCCCCAAATCGCATTAGGCGTATCATTTCTCTATTTATTGACAATGATTGGGGTAAACGGCACGTTTGCCGGGCTGGCCGCCGGGCATATGCTGATCAGCCTTCCGTATGTCGTTCGGACGGTCGGAGTCAGCATGGCAAACGTGGATCAGAAGCTTGAACTGGCATCCATGAATCTCGGCGCAGGTCCCTGGCATACCTTTTTTCATGTCATCTTGCCGCTTATTAAACCGGGAATCATTGCGGGAGCCGTTTTTGCCTCTGTAACGTCATTCGGAGAAATATCAATCAGTCTGTTTGTTTCTTCACCGGCTGTCACGCCTGTACCGGTTCGTACATTCAGCTATATTGACCAGACATTTGATCCGAGCGTTCATGCGATTTCGGTTATTTTTATCACGGTTTCAGTGATTGCGCTGATCATCATCGAACGGACGATCGGGCTCTCAAAAACCATGTAGCAGGCGAAACTCAGCCTGCTTTTTTGTATGGAGCATCGGAAGTATTTCAAGATACCGTTCAGAATGAGACAGTTCAGCAAATTTAACATTCTGCTTCAATGTTTTCGCAAGCCGGTTTGTCTTTTCTCGTCAGTTTAAACGGCCTGGTAAAAGAAACGTTTTAATTGAATGAACATTGTAAAAGGAAGCGCCGAAGCTTTAACAGGCCTTCATGATTTATTTATGAAGTCCATGCTGTTTTTTTAATATTTTAATATACTCTTTATCTAAGATTTGGAATTTTTTGCGGGTTTAAACGATTTTTTTCGTTTTCCCGCATATTTTTTTGTCAATTTCGGGATCGCGCATTAACATTCATGTACAACATTCGGTATCCCGCATGAAACTTTTCACCTATTTTTCGGTGAAAAAAACAAAATTTTCATTTAAAGTGAACTGTGAGCAGAAAATGAATTTATATCAAGAAAAGCAGATAAAGGCAAACCTGCGGAAACGCAGGGACGCAAAGCCATGGCCTAAGGTGCTGACGGTGCTACGGTTGACAGGTTGCCGAATAAACAGGGAGTTCGCCCGTTTTTATTCGGGCGGGCTCTTTTCTTTTTATTTCCAATATAATGTTTTATTGGAAACGACAAATCTGTGACAGCGTTTTTCGCTCATCGCAAAACCGCAACATTGCATTGCGGCTTGGCTGTTCGCATCGTCATACATAACAAGAGATAAAGGAGGAATAAAGAATGGGAAACACATTTTACCCGCTGACACATGCTCAAAGGCGAATTTGGTACACGGAAAAGTTCTATCCCGGTACAAGTGTTTCAAATTTGAGCGGCTTTGGAAAATTAAAATCTGCATCCCGAATCGATTCCGGGTTATTGACTGAAGCGATTCGCAAGTTTGTTCGTACGAATGACACGATGCGATTCAGGCTGATGTTTGAAGGAGAGGATGAGCCGAAGCAGTATATAGCGGAAGACGAACCTTTCCAAATTGAATATTTTGATGCTTCAGAAAGCGGAGGAGCAGACGGCGTTCTTAAATGGGGACAAGCTGAGGCGCGCCGGCCCCTGCCTTTGTATGACAGTCCGCTGTTTAAATTTGCCGTTGTTCGCATTAGTGAAGAAGAAAGCTGGTTTTTTGCAAAAGTTCATCATATCATTTCCGACGGCATTTCTATGACGATCCTAGGCAACCGGATTACAGATATTTATTTGAAGCTTGCCAAAGGGGAAACCGACCTTGAACCTGTACAGTCATCATTTACGGAACATATCCAGAGCGAATTGGAGTATGAAAATTCGAAGCGTTTCCAGAAGGATAAAGCATATTGGAACGCACAATATGAAGCGATTCCGGAGCCCGTATCGTTAAAAGCGAGCGATACGTATCAGATCCAATTGGATGCAGCCCGCTTTTCAAAAGAGATTTCCCCTGACCTGTATAAAAAAATTCAAACGTATTGTAATGAACACAACATCAGTGTACTCTCCCTGTTCCTATCCATTCTGCACATCTATATGCACCGGGTAACCGGACAAAAAGACGTCGTTCTCGGAACATTTATGGGTAACCGGACAAATGCAAAAGAAAAACAGATGCTCGGGATGTTTGTGTCGACGATTCCGATGAAAGCCTCCATTGAAGTACACCAAGACTTTAGTGCATTTGTGCAGGAAAGAATGAAGGACCAGCTGAAAATCATTCGGCATCAAAAGTATCCGTACAATCTGCTGATTAATGATTTGCGGGAAAGACAGCCGCATGTCAGCAAATTGTTCGCCGTCTCACTGGAATATCAGGTTATGCAATGGCAGCAAAAAGAAACGGTGTCGTTTCTTACCGAGCCGATTTTCAGCGGCAGTGAAGTAAACGATATTTCCATTCATGTGAAAGAGAGATGGGATACCGGGACGCTTGCGATTGATTTTGATTACAGGGAGGAGCTTTTTACTTCGGAAGAAATGGCCGTGTTATATGAACGGCTGATGACGCTGCTTGAAGATGCCCTGCTGTCTCCGCAAAAAACAATCGCTGAACTGGAGATTGTTCCCGCTTTTGAAAAAGAGCGGCTGTTAAAGCGTGCATCAAGCCAAACCATTGCATATGACAAGAACATGACCCTGCACGGTTTATTTGAACAAAAAGCAGCCGATCATCCCGAAAAAACAGCGGTTGTATATGAAGGACAAAAACTTTCGTACCGGGAGTTGAATGAACAATCGAGCCGCTTGGCAATGGCGCTTCGGAGAAGAGGCATCGGGCCTGATGCTCCGGCTGCGATAGTGATGGAGCGGTCAGAGCGGGTCATCACGGCGATGATGGGCGTTTTGAAAGCCGGCGGAGCTTATGTACCGATCGATCCTGGATTTCCGGAAGAAAGAATCCGTTTTATGCTGGAGGATTCAAAGGCGAAAGCGGTTATCACAGACAGCGGGCTGACTTTTGAAACGGCTGAAACGGTGCAGTTCAGCGAAGCGCTTTCTGAATCGCGGGAAAACGGCTATCCGTCTTCAGCGGCAGGCGCCGGGCACCTTGCATACATCATTTATACTTCCGGTACAACGGGCCGTCCAAAAGGCGTCATGATTGAACACAGGCAGGTCCACCACCTTGTCAGAGGACTTCAACAGGCCGTTGGTACATACGATCAGGATGATTTGAAACTGGCGCTTCTGGCTCCATTTCATTTTGATGCTTCCGTTCAGCAGATTTTTACGTCTCTATTGCTCGGGCAAACGTTGTACATCGTACCGAAAAAGACGGTTTCCGACGGACGCGCTTTATCGGATTATTACCGCCGGCATCAAATCGATGTGACAGACGGTACACCGGCACATTTGCAGCTTTTGGCTGCGGCTGATGATCTTTCAGGCGTCAAATTGAGGCATATGCTTGTTGGAGGAGAGGCTTTATCAAGGGTTGCGACGGAAAGGCTGCTTCAGTTATTTGCAGAAACAGCTGAATCCGTGCCTGCTGTTACGAATGTTTACGGACCGACGGAAACTTGTGTGGATGCCTCTTCTTTTACGATTACAAACCGCACAGATCTTCAATACGATACGGCCTATGTACCGATTGGCCGGCCGATAGGAAATAACCGTTTTTATATTTTGGATGAAAACGGCGCACTCCTTCCTGATGGCGTCGAAGGGGAATTGTATATTGCAGGAGACGGAGTCGGGCGAGGCTATTTGAACTTGCCTGACATGACCAGAGACAGGTTCTTGAAAGACCCGTTTGTATCCGGAGGTCTCATGTATCGAACAGGGGATACTGCACGTTGGCTTCCTGACGGTACAGTTGATTTTATCGGCCGAAGAGACGATCAAGTGAAAATCCGCGGCTTCCGGATCGAGCTTGGCGAGATAGAGTCGGTGCTGCAAGGAGCCCCTGCTGTCGAAAAAGCAGTTGTCCTCGCGCGGCATGAAACCGGCGGCAGCCTTGAGGTTTGCGCTTATGTCGTTCCGAAACAAGGCGGAAAGATTCACATTCAGGGACTGAGGGAGCACTTATCCAAACACCTGCCTGATTATATGATCCCTTCCTGCTTTGTCGAGCTTAATGAAATACCGCTGACGGCAAGCGGAAAAGTCGACCGGAAAGCGCTGCTTCGCCATGAGGTGTCTGTCAGCGGGACTGCAGAATATGCGGCGCCGAGAAATGAATGTGAAGAAAAAATGGTGGGTATATGGCAGGAAGTGCTCGGAGCTGAACAAGTCGGAATCCACGACCAGTTTTTTGATCTGGGCGGCCACTCTCTCAAAGCGATGACCATGCTGGCAAAAATTCATAAAGCTTTCGGAGTCGAAGTTCCGTTGCAAGTCCTATTTGAAAAGCCGACAGTAGCGGCGCTGAGCGGCTTTGTTTCTGAAGCCGAGAAAGACGGATTCGCGGTAATTGAACCGGCGCCGGAAAGTGACGATTATCCTCTTTCATTGGCGCAGCAGCGAATCTATATCGTCAGCCAGCTGGAGGGTGTCGGCTACAATATGCCGGCCGCGGCGATGCTTGAAGGCACTCTTGACTCTGGGCGCCTTGAAGCTGCTTTTCAAAAACTGATTGATAGGCATGAGGCGCTGCGTACTTCGTTTACAGTTGTGGATGGCGAGCCGAGGCAGACCGTTCATCAAAGGGTTCAGTTCAAGATTGAGAAGGTTAAGGCGGAAGGCAAGCCGATCGAACAAATCGCGAAATCATTTGTCCGCCGCTTTGATCTCGCCAAAGCTCCGCTGATGAGAGCGGGTCTCGTCAGCCTTGCAGACGGCAGACATCTGCTGTTGTTCGATATGCATCATCTCGTATCTGACGGCGTGTCGATTTCGATCATATTGAATGAACTGGCCGCGCTGTATAACGGGGAGGAATTGCCGGAGCTGCGTTTGCATTACAAAGATTATGCCTTCTGGCAAAGGGCGCAGGCACAAGAAGGCTTTCAAAAAGAAGAGGCCTATTGGGAAAGCATGTTTGCCGGCGAGCTTCCCGTACTGCAGCTGATGACGGACGAGCCGAGGCCGCCTGTTCAAAGCTTTGAAGGAGACAGGGTATCCGCAGTCCTGCCAAAAGACCTGAAAGAAAAATTAGCCGTGCTGGCAGAGCAAAACGGCGCGACATTGTACATGGTCATGCTGTCTGCGTACAACATGCTTCTTGCAAAGTACTCCGGGCAGGAAGATGTGATCGTCGGGACGCCGGCGGCCGGCCGCAGACATTCCGATCTGGAAGGAATCATCGGCATGTTTGTCAATACGCTGGCGATCCGTTCAAAAGTGGACCCGGGCAGAACGTTCGCAGACTTCCTGAATGATGTAAAGAAAACGGTAATCGATGCTTTTGAGCATCAGGATTATCCGTTTGAGCGGCTTGCGGAGAAGTTTGGCGCATCGCGCGATTTAAGCCGTCATCCCATCTTTGACACGATGTTTATTTTGCAGAATGCATGGGAAGACATTCCGCTGCTCGGCGATTTGCACCTCTCGATTTATGAAACGAACTTCAATATTGCAAAATTCGACTTGACGCTGCAGGCAAAAGAAGAGCAGGGAGAATTGATACTCGATTTGGATTACAGCACGAAGCTGTTTAAAAAAGATACGGCTGAAAGGATGCTGAAAGCATACTTGAACCTTCTGGAGGACATGGCGGCTGATCCGATGCTCAGGATCGGCGAGTACAGCCTTTTGACAGAAGAAGAAACGAATCGCCAGCTCGTCGCGTTCAACCCCGCGACAAGCGATTATCCGCGGGAGAAAACGATCGTTCAGCTATTCGAGGAACAGGCTGCAGAAAGAGGCGGTTATCCCGCCCTGCAATTTGAAGACAAAGTATGGTCATATGATGAGCTCAATCGGAAAGCGAACCAATTGGCAAGGCGCCTCCGCGAAAGTGGCGTGCAAGCCGGCACGACGGCGGCCATTCTTACGGCCAGGTCGGCTGAAATGGTCATCGGCATTCTCGCTGTGCTGAAAGCCGGCGGGGCTTATGTGCCGATCGATCCCGATCATCCGGAAAAGCGTGTGCAACATTTCTTCAAGGACAGCGGAGCGGCGGTTCTTTTAACGCAAAAGGCGATGAAGCCGCTCGCTGAGGCGGCGGAATTTGGCGGCGACATCCTATTTGTTGAGGATGAAAACCTTTATATGGGAGATGCGTCTGATTTGCGCCTTCCGATTTCTCCGGAAGCAATGGCAAATCTAACGTACACATCTGGAACGACAGGGACGCCGAAGGGCAATATGGTCTCTCACCGGAATATTTTGCGTACTGTAAAAAACGCGAATTACTTGGAAGTGATGGAATCCGATATCGTTCTTTCGATTTCAAATTATGTGTTCGACGCCTTTATGTTTGATGTGTTCGGTTCATTGCTGAACGGCGCCAAGCTGGTGATAGCTCCAAAAGACACGATTCTTGATATGAGCCGGCTCGCACATGTACTCGAAAAAGAAAAGATTACGATTTTAATGATCACGACCGCATTATTCAATCTGCTGACAGACATGCGGCCGGACAGTTTGAAGGGACTCCGCAGGGTTCTGTTCGGCGGCGAACGTGCATCTGTCGATCATGTCAGAAGAGCCCTGAAGACAGTTGGCAGAGGGCGGCTGCTTCATATGTACGGTCCGTCTGAGAGCACGGTCTTTACAACCTACCATCCAGTCAATGAAGTGCCGGACGATGCGCAGGCTATACCGATCGGAAAGCCTGTCAGCAATACGGAGGTTCTGATTCTTGATTCATTCGGCAATGTACAGCCGGCAGGGGTTGCGGGAGAATTATGCGTCGGCGGAGACGGCCTTGTCCGCGGCTATTTTAACCGCCCTGAACTGACGGCTGAAAAGTTTACGGCGCATCCGTTCAAAACCGGCGAAAAGATTTACCGGACGGGTGATATGGCGAGATGGCTTGCCGACGGATGCCTCGAATTTATCGGTCGGATTGATCATCAGGTCAAAATTCGCGGACAGAGAATCGAGCTGGGCGAAATCGAGCATCATCTCCTAACGCATGACATGGTTCAGGAAGCCGCTGTTCTTGCTGTTGACACCGGGGCGGGAGATCAAATGATCTGTGCATACTTTACGGCTGATCAGGAGCTTTCGAGCCAAGAGCTTCGCCGACATGCGGCAGAAGGTCTGCCAGGCTATATGATCCCGTCTGTGTTTATGCAGCTTGATGAGCTTCCGCTCACAGGCAATGGAAAGATCGACAGAAGGGCGCTGCCTGAACCGGATATCGCGCAGGCCGCGCAAAAGGAATATACGGCGCCAAGGAGCGGCACAGAAGCGCAGCTTGCCGATCTTTGGCAGGAGGTGCTCAATGTACCGAAAATCGGTGTGCATGACAATTTTTTTGAACTCGGCGGACACTCTTTACTCGGAATGACGCTCATCGCCCGCATCCAGCAAGAGATGAATGTTGACCTGCAGCTGAAAGACTTGTTCCAGGCGCCGACAATCGAAAGCCTGGCCCAGGCGGCGGCAAAATCTGAGAAAAAATCTGCCGTTTATATTGAAGCGGCGCCGGACCGGGAAACGTACCCCGTTTCGTCGGCGCAAAAACGGCTGTACGTTCTTCAGCAGATTGAAGGCGCTGAGAAAAGCTATAACATGCCGGCCGTTCTCCAACTTGAAGGAAAGCTTGACCTGAAGCGCCTGGAGTCTGCCGCGCAAATGCTGATCAAGCGCCATGAAGCGTTCCGCACGACGTTTGAAATCAGGAACGGCGAACCTGTTCAGCGGATTTGGGAAGCTGCGGAATTGACCATTGATGTCATCGATGCAGATGAACAAGAAGCGGAAAAGCTGATTAAAGAGTTCATCAGGCCGTTTGATTTAACAAAGGCTCCGTTATTTAGAATGAGCATCATACGTGTCACGGAAGAAAAACATCTTTTGCTTGTCGATATGCATCATATCATTTCAGACGGCGCTTCCGTCAGCGTGCTGATCGATGAGATGACAAGGCTTTATGCGGGAGAGGCGCTTGAACCGCTGAGGATTCAGTATAAAGACTATGCTGTATGGCAGCAGCACTTGCTCACTGAACGGCACAAAATGCAGGAGGAATACTGGCTCAAGGAGCTTGACGGCGAACTGCCTGTTTTGACGCTCCCGACAGACTATCCGCGTCCTTCTGTTCAAACGTTTGAAGGAAGCCGTATCAGCTTTTCTCTGAAACCGGAGCTTGTCCAGCAGCTCAGAAGACTGGCCAAGGAAACGGAAAGCACTTTATACATGGTGCTCGCTGCCTCATACAGTACGTTTTTATCGAAACTGAGCGGACAGAGCGAGGTCATTTTCGGCTCTCCGGCTGCCGGGAGGCCGCATGCAGATTTGAGCCGTATCATCGGCATGTTTGTCAATACGCTTGCGATAAGAACGCGTCCTGAAGGAGACAAGCCGTTTTCTGCATTCCTTGAGGAAGTAAAAGAAACGACGCTCGGCGCATTTGAGCATCAAGATTACCCGTTTGAAGAACTGATCGAGAAGCTGAACATCCAGCGCGACATGAGCCGAAACCCGTTATTTGATGCCGTCTTTTCAATGCAAAATGCCGATTTGAAAGACTTGTCAATGGAAGGAGTCACACTTAAACCGTATGATTTTGCCCATCAGACTGCGAAATTTGATCTGACGTTGACAGCGGCGGAAGAAGACGGACTTCTCGTTTTTGAAATGGAATACAATACAGATCTCTTTAAGCGCGAATCGATCAAACGCTGGAGCGGGTACTGGGTCAACCTGCTCGAAGCGGTTGCCGAAACCCCGGATGCAAGTCTTTCAGACCTTTCGCTTCTGGATGAAGCGGAAAAACGGCGGATCGTCCAAAAGTGGAATGAGACGAAGCTCGCTGTGCCGCAGGACAAAACGGTCCATGAGCTGTTCGAAGCGCAAGTCCTCCGCACGCCTGACCGCGGGGCAGCGGTGTACAACGGCGTGAAGTGGACGTACAAAGAGCTGAACGCGCGCGCCAACCGTCTGGCCCGCCTGCTGATTGAAAAAGGAGCCGGTCCTGAGCAGCGGGTCGGAATCATGGTGAAGCCTTCGCTGGAAATGGCGGCCGGCGTACTTGCGATTTTGAAAGCGGGAGCGGCCTATGTACCGATCGACCCCGGCTATCCGGCCGAGCGGATCGGATACGTACTGAAAGACAGCGGTGCAGAACTGCTTCTGACGCAAACAAACTTAGCCGTACCTGAAGAATTCAGCGGTGAAACGCTTCTTCTCGATTCGATGCTGAGCGAAGAAATCACAAATGATGATGAAGTGAACCCGCAGGCAGGTACACAGCCAAACAACCTGGCATACTTGATTTACACATCGGGCACGACAGGCCAGCCGAAAGGCGT